>Ga0307430_1000563_pt1 | contig 31592 bp, 29 predicted proteins | sample SalMarWE160130MG_FD_202159 | JGI IMG/M metagenome (GOLD analysis project Ga0307430, IMG submission 202159) | Salt marsh sediment microbial communities from the Plum Island Ecosystem LTER, Massachusetts, United States - WE1603-130 | ecosystem: Environmental > Aquatic > Marine > Intertidal zone >...
CAGAGAGAAAGGGTTTCTCTTGCGACGGTTTCCTGTTCAGCCATCTTCCATATGTTCTCCACAGATAGAAAGGCTCTGCCGTTATCCGCCCTCAGTTCTAACCAACGGTTAAAGTGCTGCCTGAGAGAAGGTGTATGCGGATGCCACGTTTGGGTTTTTTGCCCTCTGGTTACAACCACAGGCCAGGTCCAGAAAACACCGTGGTGATGGGGATGGTCTCCGGAAAAATCATCTGTCAGCACCTGCCCTTCCAGGGAATAGAGAGGGTGTATGTAGCAGGACCTTATATGCTCGGGAGCGGCCCCGTTTTTCAACTGATCGCCGAAGCAGTACGTCAAAACTTTCTTCTCCCCTTCATAAATGGTCACAGTCCCTTTTTCTTTGTCTTCTGTAAAGCTCATCTGTCCGTAACCGAGTGTAAAGGCCAATCCCGCAAAAAGAACCACATAAAAAATTGACTTTATGAGATCTCCCATTTTTTCCCCCCGCTTTGTTTTAAAAGCTCCATCACCTTTTCTTCATCCACCTCAATGCCCAATCCCGGGCCTTCAGGCACAAAAGCGGTCCCGTTCTCTATGCGCACGGGCGTTTTCAAAACGTCCGCAGTCAAAAACTGGGGTCCGTTCAAAGCGGCCGGTGTCTTTAAACCATAAAACCCGTACAGAGCCAGTGAGGCGGCAAGGGAAATGTCCGGATCGGTCAATCCGCTTCCCAGCCAGATCAAATCGTGTTTGATGCAGAATTCAATCTGGCGTTTATTGGAAAGGAGCCCTCCGCACCTCTGGGGCTTCATAGCTACCCCATCAAGCATATCGAGTCTGGCAAATTCTTCAAGGTCTTGAGGGGACACCACCCCCTCGTCCATGATGATAGGCAGGGCTCCCTGCTTCTTGAGTTCCTGGTATCCGCTTATCTGGTTGGGGCGCAGGGGAGCTTCCAGCACATCCACTCCTGCCTTTGCTAGAAGCGGAGCGGCTTTCAAAGCCGTTTCCTTATCATAACCGCCGTTGGCATCCGCCCATAAAAAGGTCCCGGGCGCCTGGCGCCGTACCTCTCTGGCCAGAGCTGCATCAAAATCCGGATCCGGGCTGACTTTTATGTTGAAATGCCGGTATCCCTGTCTCTTTCCCTGTTCCATGACCTCTCCCGCATCATCCAGGTCCGTGACATTCACGGTCCAACTCAGAGTCAACGACTTCCCTGAAGGCCGCCCCCACATTTGGGCCAGAGATTTCCCGGATATTCTGCCTTTTAAATCATGAAGGGCCATATCTACACCCGCTCTTGTTATGGGCATGCCTGTGGAGAATCCGGGGGCCACTGCCTCATCCATTCTCCGGTGCGCTTCCTGGATGTCAGTAGGGTCCATCCCGATCAGAACCGGCGCAAAGTAATCGCGCAGCACCACTGTGGCTGTCTCCAGAGTCTCATAGCTCCATCTGGCAATAGGGAGTGACTGCCCCCAACCTGTAGCAGCGCTGTCCGTTGTGATTTTGACTATCACAGCAGCCCGGCCGGCTGAACCGTGAGGCCCGGTAAAGAACTTAAAATAGCCTTTCATGGGATAACGCACGGGAAAAAGCTCGATGCACTTTATTCTGGTATTTTTGCCTGATGACATCACAGGCACGGATGACCTGTTTTTTCCAGTAAAACATAAAGAAGCGGCTGTTATGGAAAACGTATGCAGAAAGTCCCTTCGTTTCATATCACCACTTTTTTCGGATATATCTCTGGTACCGCTCGCTGACTTTTCCTTTTTTCACATCACCCATATGCACCAGTATCCCCACACGCTGGGTCATGGATCGGCCTTTTTTTAATGTGAACGTATGACCGCTTTTCTCATCTGGCCGCCTTGGCCCGAAAGTGCCGTATTCGCGGGTCAGCCATCTATGCTTTTGTCCATCAGGCCACTGAAAAACAGCTACCCCCTCGGTTACGCCATGGACCGTGTTCGAGTAATCGGTCCACCGGGCATACTCCATATTTGTGCTCTCCTGGCCTCTGGCTCCCCTGTCCGATGTGATCACTCCACCCTTTTCTCCGCTAAAATCCGGATGCATCCGCAGATAAGGCCAGGCGTAGTGGACATCATCGCTAACAAACTCCACCTCCCCGTAAGAAGCCTTCAGCTCGAACTGTATGTCCAGGAAATATTCGCCCCGCCCCAGGTCATAAACCATCAACTGCCGGCATTCATCCAAAACAGGGATGTCACCGTCCATCTCCCAGACAAGCTCTTTTTCTATTTCAGCCCGGCTCTCGTACACCTCCAAGCGTGTGAATGTAACATGCCGGATGTGGTCGCAAAAAGGCGCTCCATATGTGTTTTCCCCGGTCTTCTGGCCGGAATAGAGTGCGTTGTAAAAACTCACTTCTCTCCCCCCTTTAAACCGAACCGTATCGGCAAACCAGAAAGCCCGGTGGTGAGGGTAGGGCTCGCCCTGCTGAAGAAGCATATTCTTACCGGAAGGACTTCTCAACGGCCAGTAATGAGGAAGATCCAGTGAGGGATGGTACTGATAGACCCATTTCTCCTCACCGTCTATGAAAACACAAAGGTATCCTTTTTCATCATCACGTTCGAGGCTGATCGAAGAGGGGGCTACCAGGGAGCTAGCTGCGCTCATCAGGCATAAAAAACTGAAAAAAAAGATATAAAGCGAAGCTCTCACTCTTTTCGCCATATACAATCCCGACTTTTAAATTCTCCTTCTTACTTATAATGTCCAGGGCTTCCGGTGGGAATAGTCCAGCCACTTATTGGCTTCATCATCGCCAATGAACCTCTCATCTTGAGGGTCCCACTTAAGCGTACGCCCTAATTTCATAGCGATATGGGTCATCACGCATACGGTGTTTGAACGGTGGCCCACTTCCACAGGAGCCGCCGGGTCTCTCCGGGTGCGCATACATTCCAGGAAATTTTTCATATGGTTTGTGCTGTGATAGAGCTTGACTTCATCATCCTTTATTTCCTGGCGAAGCAAATTTTCATCCGATGCTTTGATAGCCCCGCGCTGAACAAAAACCCAGCCTTTGCTTCCTTCAAAACGGACACCGGCCGGATCGCCGGTCTCCATGATGAGCCTTACGCCGTTTTCATACAAAGCCTCAGCCTTAAACGTGGTGTGCACATCGAAAAGACCCCTGTCAGGAAATTCGGCTTCCGCCTTGATCTCAACAGGACCGGAGTGTTCTGTCCCGTTTCCCCACTGGGCGATGTCGTTCATATGCGATCCCCATCCAGTGATCATCCCCAGGCAGTACCGCTCGATTTGAAGCCATCCGGGTCTGGTGTAACCGCGCTGGGGATGGACCCTGTCCTCTGAAAAAGGGGCTTCAGGTGTGGGCCCCATCCAGAAATCATAATCAAGATTTTTAGGCACGGGCATGGGCTGGGAATCTCCGGCCCCTTGGTCTTCCGGGAGCCAGACATATATGGTGCGGAGTTCTCCGATCCGCTGGTTGCGGGCAAGCTCACAGGCCTTAAGAAAATAAGGAGAGGAGCGCTGCTGGGATCCGACTTGAAGGATCCGGTTGTTTTTGCGCACAGCCTGCACCAGTTTCCGGCCTTCGGTAATGGAATAGGTCAGCGGTTTTTCAAGATAGATGTCTTTGCCCGAACGGGCCGCGGATACAGCATGGACCGCATGCCAGTGGTCCGGAGTCACAATCAACACTCCGTCAATGTCTTTTCGCTGAAGGAGACTGCGGAAATCATGATAAGCCTCACATGATTTGTATTTTCCCTTTCCGAGCTCTGCGGAATAAATCTTATCTACAAGCCACTGGGCATCCTCTCTGCGGTGGGAATCCACATCACACACGGCCACGACCCGCGCTCCAACTTCCAATCCGTGGTATATGAGTTCCTGCATATCCCCCTGCCCTTGACGGCCCATTCCGATGCATCCCATGGTCAGTGTGTTGCTGGGGGCCAAAGAGCCAAAAATTCTGGACGGAACAATCATGGGCGCAGCCGCTGCCACAGCCGCTCCTTTCAGAAAGTCCCGGCGTGTGATCAAGCCCTGTCTTCTGCAGTCAGGCATATTCCCCCTCCTTCATTTATACGGTGCATATGATACAAACTTCATTTGCCGTGAAAAAAGGCTATTCCTTAAACTTTTCAAGTTCTTTTTTCAGGGGAGGTATGACCTTGAATAAATCTCCGACAACTCCAAAATCTGCAAGATTAAAGATCGGGGCTTCCGGATCCTTGTTAATAGCCACTATGAATTTCGAGGAAGACATCCCGGCAAGATGCTGTATGGCTCCGGAAATACCTACGGCTATATAAAGATCAGGCGATACGGTTTTCCCTGTCTGGCCTACCTGATGCTGGTGATCGACCCATCCGGCATCAACAGCCGAACGGGAACTGCCCAGCGCGGCATTGGGGAACAGGGCAATCAGATCCCTCAGTAAACCAAAATTTTCCGGCCCTTTCATTCCCCTGCCTCCTGAAATAACGATGTCTGCCTCTGTCACATCAAGTTCAGCGCCTTCTTCTCTTTTTACCTCAACCACCTGGTCTTTAGCTTGATCCTGAGATGCCGTCACCTCCTTCTTGATGGCTTCTCCTTTTTCAGAAACAGGTTCTATTAAGGGAAACACATTCGGTCTGAGCGATACGATCCATGGTTCAGAGGAAAACAGAAAAGAAGCAAGTGCTTTTCCTGCAAAAATAGGCCTCACTGCTTCCAGGGCAGAATCCTTTACAGAGGTCTTGGTGCAGTCAGCGGCCACCCCCGCATCCAGTTTGGCTGCTAAGCGGGGAGACAAGTCCCTTCCCATAGCGGTGGCAGAGAAAAACACGGCTTTGGGCTTTATTTCATTTATAAAATCTGCTAAAACCGATACGTAGAGAGAAGAGGAATAGTTCTCCAGCAGGGGATTCTCAAGTAAATAGGCTTTAGAGGCTCCGTATTTATAGGCTTCTTCAGCCAATCCATCCAGGTCTTTCCCCAGGAATACAGCCTCTAACGCCTCACCCAGGTCATCAGCCCGTCTTCTGGCTTCTGATAAGGCTTCCAGCGAAGACTTCTTTATTTTACCCTCTCTGACTTCCATATATGTCAGTATCATTGTCTCCTCCTATATTATTTTGGCTTCTTCGTGCAGGAACAGGACCAGCTGTCTGGCCGCTTCTTCCGGCTCTTCTTCAATCCGTTTTCCGGCTTCCTTGGTAGGAGGCGGAGACATCTTCCCTAATTTCAGTTTGGATTCAAGGTCCGACTCTTGGATGCCAAGTTCTTGAAGAGAGACCACCGGCACCTGCTTTCTTTTGGCTGCCATGATGCCTTTTAGTGTCTCATACCTGGGTTCGTTAAGCCCTTTCTGCGCGCTGATAACCGCAGGAAGAGAAAAGCTGACTCTCTCAACCGCCCCTTCCACTTCCCTGTAGGCGGTACCGGATTCCTCTTCCATCTCGAGTTTCGTAACAATATTGACCTGCGGCCAATCCAGTAATCCGGCAACCATGGAAGGAACCTGTGCGTTATCCGTATCAATGGACTGCTTCCCGAACAACAGCAGATTGTAATCCGAAAATTTCTCTTTGACTACCCGGGCTATGATCTTTGCAGTCCTGAGTCCATCATAGGTCTCTGTTTGCTCGTCTTTTATCAAAAGGGCTTCATCCGCCCCCATGGCCAGGGCTTTTTTAAGAGTGGCTACAGACTCCTCAGGACCCACCGAAACAACCTGAACCGTTCCCCCTTTGGACTCTTTTATCTGGAGGGCCTCTTCTACAGCATACTCATCGTACGGATTCATGACAAAATTCAAACCTTCCGGATCGATCCGGTTCTGGCTGTGGTCAATTTTAATTTTGGATTCCGAATCAGGAACCATTTTTACAAATACAAGTATATTCACTTATAACCTCCTTATAAACAGGTAAAATATCTCATATATCAAGTATGATAAAAAACACAACGGCCTCAATTGTAAACGAACTAAGGCTGTTAACCTTGATGATATAAAAGGTTGGATGAAACGTCAATCAGATTAATCTCTGCTTGTGATTAGTCCATATTAATAAATTGGGCGGTAAAGAAGCGTTCTATTCCTGGAAACGCTTCACGACAAGAGTACTGTTTGTTCCGCCAAAACCAAAAGAATTGCTTAAAGCATAGCTCAGCTCTGCTTTCCTGGCTTCATTGGGCACATAATCAAGGTCACATTCAGGGTCAGGATTTTCATAATTAATGGTCGGCGGAATAATCTGGTGTTTAAGCGCCATTGCTGTGGCCGCTGTCTCAAAACCTCCTGCAGCCCCCAGCATATGTCCTGTTACAGACTTGGTGGAGCTGACAGCCACCTTATACGCATAGTCTCCAAAAACTCTTTTTATGGCAAGCGTCTCGATCTTATCATTCCAGGGGGTGGAAGTCCCGTGCGCGTTTATATAATCTATGTCCGCCGGTTTCACTCCTGCATTACCCAGCGCCCTTATCATGGACCGGTAGGCCCCATCTCCATCCGGACACGGAGCGGAAACATGATAGGCATCCCCGCTCATCCCATAACCAATAATCTCTGCGTAAATACGAGCATCTCTTTTCAGGGCTGAATTCAGCTCTTCAAGCAGCACAATCCCTGCCCCTTCCGCTATGACAAATCCATCCCTTCCCTTATCAAACGGACGGGAAGCCTTGTCCGGGGCATCATTCCTGACGGATAGAGCCCTCATAGAACAAAAACCAGCCAATCCTAAAGGTGTAATAGGGGCTTCACTGCCTCCGGCCAGCATTAAATCCGCATCTCCTCTTGCAATGATCTGGTATGAATCTCCTATGGCATGCGTGCCTGTGGAACACGCAGTGGCACAAGCCGAATTAGGCCCTCCTGATTTCGTGCGGATGGAGACCTGTCCGGATGCCTCATTAATGACCGTTGCAATCAGAAAGAACGGAGAGACCCTTTTAGGCCCTTTGCTTAAAAGGACCTTATGGTTTTCTTCTATGGAACTGATCCCTCCTATACCAGAACCAATATAGACTCCTGTTCGGTCCCCCTCTAATTGAGCCCTCTTTATCTGAGAGTCCTCGACCGCCATTTCAGCGGCAGCTACGGCATATTGAATAAAAGGGTCCATTTTTCTGGACTCCCTTTTGTCAATGAAGTCCAGCGGATTGAAATCCTTAACCTCACCGGCAATTTGGCTCGAATAGGCCTCGGGATCGAATTTGGATATCCGTGTGACACCGGCCCTGCCCGCTTTCATGGACTCCCAGTTCTTCTCCACCCCAACTCCTAGAGGGGAAACGATACCGATGCCTGTTATGACAACACGCCTGGGATGAGCCATAGTGATAGAACAGAAAGGGTATATTTATATCTTTTTTTTTATTTTTACTTTACCTTTTCTAAAACAAAATCAATAGCTTTGCCCACTGTATCCAGTTTCTCTGCCTCTTCATCGGGAATATCCAGCTCAAACTCATCTTCCAGAGCCATAATCAATTCAACTGTATCAAGAGAATCAGCACCCAGGTCATCTATAAAAGAAGCCTCTTCCGTAACCTGGTCTTCACTAATACTGAGTTTGTCAGAAACGATTACCTTTACTTTGGCCAATAACTCTTCTCTATCCATCTTTTCCTCCTAAATTTTATTATTTAAAGAAGATTTTACATAAGCATTCCGCCGTTCACACTTATAACCTGCCCGGTTATATAGACAGCATCATCTGAAAGCAGGAATCGAACCACCTGAGCGACTTCCTCAGGCTTTCCAAATCTTTTCATCGGGATAATATCAATGAAATTTTTCTTTACTGATTCAGGAAGCGATTCCGTCATTGTAGTGGCTATATAGCCCGGGGCCACAGCATTCACAGTGACATTTCTGGCAGCGACTTCCCTGGCTAATGACTTTGTAAAACCGATGACACCTGCTTTGGAGGCTGCATAGTTTGATTGTCCGGCATTCCCCATCAAGCCCACCACAGAGGATATATTGACAATCCGCCCGAAACGGTTTCTTGCCATACTGCGAATGACCGCTCTTGAAAAATTATAAACACCCTTTAAATTGACAGCTATGACTGTGTCCCAATCTCCTTCTTTCATCCGCATCAGTAAAGTGTCTCTTGTAACGCCAGCATTATTGACAAGGAAATCTATCTTTCCATATTGTTCTATGACTTTCTCAACCGTGCTGTCAACCTGGTCTGACTTGGATACATCTATGATGTATGCTGACGCTTTCCCGTTTTTCTCTCTTATCCTGCTGGCCACTTCTTCAGCTTTTTCTTTTTGCACATCTATGACTATGACTTCGGCCCCATGTTCAGCAAGGTCCTTTGCAATGGACTCTCCTATCCCCTGAGAAGCCCCGGTCACCACAGCTACTTTTCCTTTAAAATCCATTTAAGCTTTAGCTCCTGTCAACGCTTTTTTGTGCGTATCCAGTCTTTCAAGTATTTTTTCCTGAACTTTGCCTTTCACATAATCCCTTGCAAGCCTTACGGCATTTTTGATGGCAACGGGATTAGACCGTCCATGACCTATAATACAGACTCCATTGACTCCCAGAAGATACGCTCCTCCGTATTCCGCATAATCCATCTTTTTATACACCTTTTTCAGATGCCTTTTCATGAGAAAAAATCCGACCTTCACAAATATATTTTTCATTATTTCTATGCGGGCCATGCGTGCAAAGTTAGATACGACCCCTTCGCTTGTCTTTAAAGCAATATTGCCGGTAAATCCGTCACTCACAATCACATCAGCTTTCCCTGAATAAATATCTTTCCCCTCTACATTACCAATGAAATTCAGTGAAGAAGAACTCAGCTTCTTATTGACTTCCCGTGTCAGGTTGTTTCCTTTATTTCCCTCCTCACCAATGCTCATTAGAGCAATTCTGGGATTATCGATTCCCATGACCGCCTTCATAAAAACTTCCCCCATCAATGCAAACTGGACCAAGTGACTCGCACTGCAGTTTGCATTGGCTCCCACATCAGTAAGAAGGGTCATCCCTTCTAAAGTGGGAACAAGCAGGGCCAAAGCCGGCCTTTCCACTCCATCCAGGGCTCCTAATTCCTTCCTTGATAAATAAACCACTGCCCCGGTATTCCCTATGCTGACAAAGGCGTCTGCTTTTTCTTCCTTCACGAGATTCAGCCCCACAAGTATGGAAGACTTGCTTTTTTTCCGGAAAGAAAGCAGCCCTTCTCCCATCCCAATGGATTCGGATGCATTGACAATTGTGACGTCCGCCAGTCCGTTGCCTGCGTTTCTCAGTTCTTTTTTAATGATATCTTCCGCTCCAACCAGAAGAATCCCCACGTTATATTCACGGGCCGCACTCACAGCTCCCTGCACTGCTATTCCGGGGCCGTAATCTCCACCCATGATGTCTACCGCAATCCTCATCAATCCTCCCGCCGTTACTCCTCAGCTCCTTCGATCACCTGGCGTTCTTTATAGTATCCGCAGTCAGGACAGGCTCTGTGAGGCATCTTTGGATTTCCGCAGTTAGGGCATAATGAGAGAGACGGCACTTTAAGGGCATGGTGAGCCCTTCTTTTGTTTTTTCTTGAATGTGAATGTCTTCTTTTTGGATTAGCCATTTATCTATTATCTTTCAAAAATATTTTTAACTTTTCAAATATGGGATCATTTTTGCTCAAATCACAGGAACAGCCTTCCTCCTTTATATTTTTCCCGCAAACAGGACAAATCCCGGGACAATCCTCGGAACATAAAGGCCGGGCAGGGAAAGTCAGATTCAACTGTTCCAGTATGATCTTTCTTAAGTTGAATTCTCTATTATAATAAAAATTCTTCAGCAGATCCTCTGTTCCCAGCTGTTCCTTTTCTTCTTCCAGCTCCTCAGGCAAATAAGCCAGGTCAAAATGAGAATCAATAGGAAGTTCAAACGGAGAAAGGCAGCGGCAGCAGATGAGACTCATGGTGGTTTTTATTCTTCCCTTTAATAATATTTCATCACCTGTCCTTTTCAGGGTGACTTCCGTATGAACAGGTTCAAGAAACACAGCCTCTTCCTCAACCAATTCAGAATTAAAAAATTCAAAATCTCTGTTTATCACGAGTCCTTCAGGCGGAAGCCTGTCAATATCAATAATCATTATACAATTTCCCAAAAAAAAGTTATCCTATTATAACATTTCACCTTTCTTTGTCAATAATGATAAACAGGGGGGAAAGTGCTTGAAATTACAGCCCATCGATGTATAATATATTCACCAAAATAGTGCAAAATGGCCGGACTAAACACAGACATCAAACGAAACAAAGTCAATTATCACGTCCAAACAGAAGACAAAGGACAGGGAATCAATTATGTGGAGACCGTTGTCTACAAATCCGGGAAAGTCCTCTTCTCACAAAAATCATCCTATGCATCCTTTTTAAACCAACCGGATCTCAAACAGAAAATACAAGAGCTCATAAAGAAGCAGCATGAAGAATGCCTCAAAGAAGTATCGGCCGGAAAGTTCGATCTTCTTTGATTCCTTGCTAACTCCCGACTTTATCATTTAAAATATCCTTAAATGGACAAAATTTTTCTCATTGACGGAAATTCTCTTCTCTACCGTTCTTATTATGCCATCCGCAATCTTTCGAATTCCAAAGGATTTGCCACAAATGCCATATATGGATTCATCCAGACGATCCGCAGGCTCATGGAAAAAGAAAATCCCAAATATTTGGGTATAGCTTTTGACTCCAAGGGGCCTACTTTCCGCCATGAAATCTTTCCTGATTACAAAGCTCATAGAAAACCCATGCCCGAAGACCTCGTCCCTCAACTGCCTGTGTTAAAAAAACTCCTTAAAGCATTCCATATCAAGGTGTTTGAAAAACAGGGATTTGAAGGAGATGATATCCTGGCTTCCTTAGCTAAAAAAGCGTGCAAAAGCAACGTTCTGGCCGTAATTGTGACCAATGACAAGGACCTCTACCAGGTCGTCAGTGACTCTGTGATGGTTTACAATGTCGCCAAAGAATCATATATGGACAAAAAAGCCGTTGAAGAGAGTATCGGCGTTCCCCCGTCGAAAGTCAAAGACCTACTCTCGCTCTGGGGAGATCCCACAGACAACATTCCAGGGGTCAAGGGAGTCGGAGCGAAAACAGCAAAAAAACTTCTTCTAACCTACGGATCTGTAGACAATCTTATCAACGATCCTGAAAAGATAAAAAACCCGAGGCTAAAAGAAAAAATAAAAAACGGCAGAGAGGATATCGATTTAAGCCGCAAACTAGTATCCATAAACACGGATATGCCCCTTGAATTCAATTTGAATGATTTCACTCTTACTGACCCGGATTATGAGGAATTGATACCCATTCTCGAGGAACTTGAATTTTCAAAACTTCTTTCTGATTATTTGGGTAAGGTCAATGAATCCAAAAAAAACTACTCTCTTATTGTCAACGAGCAGGCCCTGGATGACCTGATCTCTCGAATAATCAAATCGAAAAAAGTGTCTATTGACACGGAAACCAACAGCCCTAATCCCACAGAGGCAGACCTGGTCGGCATTTCTTTCTCTATAAAACCCCATCAAGCCTCTTATCTGCCCCTGAGGCATGACTACCCGGGAGCTCCCAAACAGCTTCCCGTAAAAAAAGCTCTGAACCGGCTGAATGAAATCTTCTTAAATCCTGACATAAAAAAAATCGGCCAAAATATCAAATATGACTGTATCGTACTCAAAAGAGAAGGGGCGCCGCTCAAAGGAATAGACATAGACACCATGATCCTATCCTATCTGTGCGAACCGAACCTGGGAAAGCACAACCTGGATTCGCTCGCCTTGAAATACCTCCACGTAAAAACAACTCCCTATGAAGAAATAGCAGGCAAAGGGAAAGACGAGGTTACATTAGACAAAGTGGACATCAACAGAGTGATGCCCTATGCATGTGAAGATGCTGATATAGCGCTTCAACTGAGCTCTGTTCTGATGGAAAAAGTCAGAGAAAAAAAGCTCACCCGTTTGTATCGTGACATAGAACAGCCCTTAATAGATGTGCTGACTGATATGGAGATATGGGGAATCACAGTCGATCCCGAAGTGCTCAAAACACTATCCGAGGAGCTTGAAGAAAGCATAATCCGCTTAGAGAAAAAAATACATGAACAGTGCGGCGAAAAATTCAATATCAACTCTCCCAAGCAGCTGGGAGAAGTCCTTTTTGAGAGACTCGGCCTTCCTTCCTCAAAAAAGACAAAAAAAACAGGCCGTTTCTCTACGAGCTTCGGTGTTCTGGAAAATCTCTCATCCCAATATCCTGTTGTCAAAGAAATCCTTGAATACCGGCAGCTCTCCAAGCTCAAATCTACTTATGCTGACGCTTTGCCAAAACTCATAAACAAGACGTCAGGGCGGATCCACACTTCCTATAACCAGACTATCGCCTCAACCGGAAGACTTTCCTCCAGTTATCCCAATCTGCAAAACATTCCCATACGGGGAGAATGGGGCGCCCGTTTTCGCCGAGCCTTCATACCCTCCCCAGGCCATCTTTTTCTTTCAGCAGATTACTCTCAGATAGAGCTGAGAGTTCTGGCTCATCTGTCTGAAGACCCGGAGCTTATCAAAACTTTTGAAAACGACCGGGACGTTCACAAAGAAACAGCTGATAAGGTTTTTGGGTTAGAAGCCTCCCTTTTTCTCGATGAATTCCGGAGAAGAGCCAAAATAATCAATTTCAGTATTATTTACGGCACCTCCCCTTTTTCACTCGCCAAACAGCTGGAAACATCCACTTCAGAGGCCAAAAAATTCATTGATCTTTATTTTGAAAGATATCCTAAGGTCATGGCTTTCCAGGAGACCTGTGTCAAAGAGGCTGCAGAAAAAGGCTATTCGGAAACCTTGTTTGGGAGAAAAAGGCCCATCCCGGAACTAAAAAGCAAGAACAAGACCATCCAGCAAGCCGGACGAAGGATTGCATTAAATACCCCTATACAGGGAACCGCTGCAGACCTAATGAAAAAGGCCATGAGAGACATATGGGAAGAAATAAGAAAGAACAACCTGACCTCCAAGGTCATTCTCCAGGTTCATGACGAACTGGTGTTTGAAGTGCCGGACGCTGAACAGAAGCAGATGGAACAAATCGCCAAAGAAAAAATGGAAAATGTCCTCCCTTTAAAAGTCCCTCTCAAGGTTCATCTTGGCTGGGGCGTGAATTGGGCTGAAGCCAAATAACCAGGATCACATTAGAGGTTTTTTTGGTAAATCCTGTACTTTTTATAAATCTGGCCTCCCACCCTTTCCATCTCAGCCCGGACTTTTACATTGGACTCCATTTCATGATGGGTGTCCATGACTTCCATTCCCGCATCATGGGCGCTCATCAACATATTGATCGCCATCAGGGCATCGAGCCCGCGCCCCCTGTACTCTTCCTTTATGCCACCCAGGAGGAGGTCAAGCTGCTTTGTTTTCTTGATTTCCCTCATAATTTTTATAAGTCCAAAAGGGAAAAGCCGTCCTTTAGCCTTCCTGATTCCTACGGCTAGGTTGGGCATGCCAATGACAAAGGCTACCAGCTCATCATTATGCAAAACGCCTTTTACAAATCTGGGGTCAAGAAGAGGAAGATATCTTTTTGCCAGGTCCTGCATCTCATCCTCTCCTAACGGGCTATAACCGTAGATATCGGTTGTTGTGTAGCATTCATTCATCAAACTCAAAAAAGGTTTAACCCAGGGTTTCAATTCCTTTGTTTTTTTAAACTCCAGTATCTTAAATCCTCCTCTCCGTTCCAGCCTTTTGCGTATCCTTTTATAAAACTCTGGAATCTCATCGGGGACATCGATCTTATAGACAACGTAGTCTATGTCTTTTTCATACTCCTGCTCTTCTATTAAAGAAGGCATCCATTCGAAATTGTAGTAATTGGGCACTGTGGCTGCGCTGTCAAATCCTTCAATGAGAAATCCTTCCGGGTCTTGATCCGTAAATCCGTAAGGGCCTATGACCTTCTTCATCCCATGTTCCCGGGCCCAGTTTTCAATATAACTCAACAGGGCTTTAACGACTTCTTTGTCCTTCCAGCTCTCCAGGTACCCGAATCTTGCGGTTTTCTCCTTTCTGAATTCATTGTAACGCTGATTGATAATGCCCATTATCCGACCCGCGCATTTATTATCTTTATAGGCAAGGCACAGAACCGTATCACAGTAAGAAAAGGCTTTATTCTTTTCAGGAGAAAAATACTTCCACTCATCCATATAAAGGGGAGGGACCCAGTTTTCATGTCCCTTGTGGATCTTTTCAGCAAGGTATATAAATCTTCTTAAATCCTTTTTTTCCTTGACTTCCTTGATCTCTATTCCCATTTTTATCCCTTCCTCGTCCTGGTTTTTTTCCCCTTATTATACAACAATCCCGTATTTTGCAAAGCAAAAAACTGCCTCTTAAAGCCTTTTATATTTTCTGTTGACAAGCCTGACTAATAATTAATACACTTTATAGTCAAATTTAAACAGAGAATGTTATGAGAAAAAAGACTTTTCCCCGCGGCACCCATCCACCTGAATATAAGAACTATACAGAAGAGCAGAAACTTGAGAAACTGGAACCGCCTGAAAAGGTATTCATCCCTCTCAATCAACACTTCGGAAAGCCGGCTGACCCGCTTGTCACAAAGGGAGAGGAGGTGCTCCTCGGACAGAAAATCGGAGACAGTGACGAGCTGTTCTCCGCGGCTGTCCATTCCAGCGTTTCAGGAAAAGTCCTGTTTATCAAAGAACACCCCCATCCGCTCGGCTCTCCTGTTCAGACCGTCATCATCGCTAATGACGGAAAGGACACGCCTTATCCGGACATGAAAGGGGCCAAAGACCCTTTTTCACTCAAACCTGAAGACATCCGCAGAAAAGTGAGAGAAGCGGGAATCGTGGGCATGGGCGGGGCTGCGTTTCCCACCGCTGTCAAGCTCTCTCCCCCTAAAGGGAAACCTATTGACACGGTTATCATAAACGGATGTGAATGCGAACCCATACTGACCTCTGATTACAGACTGATGCTTGAGTATACCGAGGATATTATAAACGGAGCGGAACTGGTCCGGGCGGCAGCAGAAGCCAAGAGGGTTATCATCGGGATCGAAGACAATAAACGAGATGTCTTCGAACTTTTCAAACAAAAAATGAACGGTTTCCCCGGAGAAGCCGCTCTCTTAAAGACCAAATATCCGCAGGGAGCGGAAAAGAATCTTATCTATGCCCTGCTGAAGCGTGAAGTCCCCAGAGGAGGCCTTCCTTTTGATGTGGGAGTGGTGGTACAGAATGTGGGAACCGCCAAAGCCGTTTGGGATGCCGTATCCTCCGGCACACCCCTCTATGAAAGAGCGGTGACTCTTTCCGGCCCCGGATTAAAAGAGAACAAAAATCTGCTCATCCGCATCGGCACTCCTTTTAAACATGCTGTTGAATACTGTGGCGGCTTAAAAGAGGGAGCGAACATGCTCGTTATGGGAGGCCCTATGATGGGCCTTGCCCAATGGGACCTTGACACTCCTGTCATAAAAGGGACATCAGGGCTCATTGCATGGGAAGAAGAAGCTTTTCCTGAGGAATTTCCGTGCATAAGCTGCGGGCGCTGTGTGAGCCACTGCCCAATGGGACTTGTGCCCACCCGGTTGATGGATTATTCAAGGCACGGATTTTACGAAGATGCAGAAAAATGGGGCGTTCTTGACTGTGTGGAGTGCGGCTGCTGCCAGTATGTGTGCCCGGCTAAAATTCCCCTGGTCCACTGGATCCGGCTAGGCAAGAACGCTGTCACAAGTATGAAACGAAAAAAGAAAAGCTGATGAAAGAAAACACTTTCATTCTAAAGTCATCCCCTCATTTCAGAGACAAAGACTCTGTATCAAAAATAATGTATGCGGTTGTCATAAGCCTCATTCCAGCAGTTGCTGCCTCCATATACTTTTTCAGGCTGAAAGCTGTTCTCATCTATGTCACCTGTGTAGCCACCTGCCTTGTCACAGAAGCGGTTTTTCTTAAAGTCAGGAAAAAAGATGTCCGTTCTTTATGGGACGGTTCGGCCATCATCACAGGGCTGCTTTTGGCTATGACTCTTCCCCCTTCCCTTTCTCTGGATCTGGTGATCATCGGCTCTGTTATGGCTATCGCTCTCGGCAAACAGGTATTCGGGGGGCTGGGTTACAACGTGTTCAACCCTGCTCTGGTCGGACGGGCGTTTCTGCAGATCGCTTTTCCCGTGGCCATGACCACCTGGGTACCTCCGGCAACCCTTCAGGTAAACACAGCCACATTTGCCACCCCGCTGGGGAATCTCAAATTTCTGGCATCCATAACAGAAGGCTCTCTGACACCCCTCAAAGACCTTTTCTGGGGGAATGTCGGGGGCTGTTTGGGCGAAACATCAGCCATAGCCCTTCTTTTAGGGGCCCTCTTCCTGCTCTTCCGGAAAGTCATTGACTGGCGGATTCCTGCGGGGATAATCAGCGCCCTGGTCGTTTTTACAGGCCTTTTCTGGATAACAAGCCCGGACAAATACACACATCCTCTGTTTCATGTTTTGGCCGGAGGATTCCTGATAGGAGCCTTTTTTATGGCTACAGATATGGTCACTTCGCCCATAACTCCCGTAGGAGCTTGGATCTATGCGCTGGGGATAGGTTTTCTCATCGGGCTTATAAGATTGTTCGGCGGGTTCCCTGAAGGCGTTATGTTTTCCATTCTTTTCATGAATACATTCGTTCCTCTTATCAATAGGTACACACGTCCTCGGATCCTGGGAAAAAGGAGAAGCCAGACATGAGCCTTTCTGCCAGAATGATCGTTGTGCTCACTGTCGTGGGGCTGATCTCCGGAAGCTTTCTTTCCGTGGTAGGTCTTCTGACCAAAGAGAGGATTGCCATGAACCAGCAGCAGGAAATACAAAATGCCATCAGCGAGGTCCTCCCTGCCACAAAGACCAGCCACAAAGTCTTTGAAGACGGATCTCTGACCATTTATGAAAGCAGGGATGAAAACGATAATCCGGTAGGATTTGCGGTTTATACATCAGGCACTGGATTTCAGGATATCATCACGCTGATGTATGGGATCGATCCTTCCTTTTCAAAAATAAAAGCTTTGACCATTCTGGAACAGAAAGAAACCCCCGGCCTGGGAGCCAAGATCACTGACGAATCCTCCTTCCTCAGATACTGGGCAGGCAGAAACTGCGAACAGCCGCTGTCTCTGAGAAAGCCGGCCGTGGAATCACCTGAGGACCTGGCTCCCTCTGAGGTCAATGCCATAACAGGCGCTACGATCTCGTCAGAAAAAGTTCTCGATATCGTCAATCTTTCCCTTGAACGATTGAAAGAAATAAAACAAAAGGGCCAACTCTCTAGTGAGGAAAAAAATGCCACTTAAAAAAAGCATCGGAACCGAGTATCTCAAAGGCCTCTGGGATGAAAACCCGGTCTTCAGACAGCTGCTTGGAATGTGCCCCACTCTTGCTGTAACCAATGCCGTCATAAACGGAATAGCCATGGGCCTTGCCACGGCATTTGTGCTGATCCTGAGCTCCCTTGTGGTATCGTCCATAAAAAAATTGATTCCCAATCAGGTGCGTATTGCCACATACATCGTAATCATCGCTTCCTTTGTCACCATAGCGGACCGGTTTTTAGCGGCCTTTTTTCCTCCCATATCCAAGGCTCTCGGCCCCTATGTCCCGTTGATCGTGGTCAACTGTATTATTCTGGGGCGGCAGGAAGCCTTCTCCTCCAGAAACTCCATAGGCCGGTCCCTTATTGATGCGCTGGGCATGAGCACGGGCTTCATCCTGGCTTTACTGGTGCTGAGCTCCATAAGAGAGATCCTGGGTTCCGGAACCCTTTTAGGCTATCCGTTATTGGGAGCCTGGTTTAAACCGTGGACCATCATGATTCTTCCGGCCGGTGCCTTTATCACTCTCGGGGTGCTTTTAGGGATCGCCATATTGATAGAGTCCAAGACAAAGGCAAGGAGTGCATAATGGATATTTTGACTCTCTTTGTTGCCGCCATCCTGGTCAATAATTTTGTTCTCTACTACTTTTTGGGAATATGTCCTTTTCTGGGAGTCAGCAAGAAAATCGATGCGGCCTTTTCCATGGGGATGGCTGTGACCTTTGTCATGACACTGACCGCTGTGGCTTCCTGGATGATCAACCACTGGATCCTGATCCCCTTTGGCCTTGACTATCTCCAGATCGTATCCTTTATTCTGGTCATCGCTTCTTTGGTTCAGCTTGTTGAAATGTTCATCAGGAAGATGAGCCCTCCTCTTTATCAGGCGCTCGGTATTTATCTCCCCTTGATAACCACAAACTGCGCTATTATGGGCCTGGCTCTTTTGGCTGCGTTGAAAAACTATGACTTTATAAAGACGGTTGTTTTTGGAGTGGGCTCCGGGCTGGGATTCACACTGGCTATCGTTCTCATGGCCGGTATCAGGGAACAGCTGGACCTTGCAGATGTACCGGAACCCTTAAAAGGAGCGGGTATTGCTCTCATTGTGGCCGGAATCATGGCGCTTGCTTTTTCCGGCTTTTCAGGGATGATAAAATAATGGAATTTCTGATACCTATTCTGACCCTGGGTCTTTTAGGCCTTCTTTTTTCCATAGGCCTCTCCTTTGCCTACCAGAAACTCAAAGTGGAGGAAGACCCGAAAGTCGAAGCCATTTCTGAAGTGCTTCCCCAAGCAAACTGCGGGGGATGCGGATATTCGGGATGCCGGGCCTTTGCCGAAGCTGTGGCACAAGGAAAGGCGAAAATAACCGGATGTCCTGTAGGCGGAGAAGACGTCTCTCAAAAAATTGCCGAAATCATGGGAACAGAAGCAGGAAAGGCTGTAAAAAAAGTGGCCAGGGTTCACTGCCGCGGCAACACAAAGGCTGCCAAAGAGAAAGGAACTTATCTGGGAATAACCACCTGTCAGGCCGCCCATATTATCGGAGGGAACAAACAGTGTGTGTACGGCTGTCTGGGTTTCGGGGACTGTGTTAAGGCGTGCCCCTTTGATGCCATACACATGGGGGAGGAAGGCCTCCCGGTCGTGGATGACGATAAATGCACAGCCTGTGGAAAATGTGTGGACGCCTGCCCCCGCAACATCATCGACCTCCAGCCGGTGTCCCAAAACATCATGGTGTTTTGCCGCTCTCTAGACAGCGGGGCCGCCGCTAAAAAGGCATGCAAAAATGCCTGTATTTCATGCGGCATTTGCGTCCGGGCCTGCCCGGAGGCCATTGTCCTTGAGAACAACCTCGCTGTCATAAAAGACTATAAAAAAATAGACCCTGATAAAATTCCTGCCATAGAAAAATGCCCGACAGATGCCATTGGGCGGATCAAAAAAGAAGAGAACCATGAAGGATAAAGGGAAAATAATATCATCGGAAGGCTCTTTAGCACAGGTCGAACTGGACTGTATCTCCGGGTGCCAAAAGTGTCCGGCCCGGCATCTCTGTTCGAACAAGGAACAGGAAAAGGGCCTTATCCATGTCTTGAATCCCGTTAAAGCGCGCCCCGGAGATAAAGTGACGATTGAGGTACCTGAGGGCAAATACAGCAAAACCCTCTCTCTTCTTTTCGGCTTTATGCTGATAGCCTCTTTATTCGGCATGCTTTTAGGTGCTTTTTGCGCAGGCTGGCTGTCCATTCCCTCTTATACCGGAGGGATCATAGGTTTTTTCCTTGGCCTAATCATCACGGGAAGTGCCCTTTTTTATCATTTCAGAAAAAACAAAAAGGACTTTTATCCAGAAATTATTGGTATAATAAGAGAAGGAGACTATCATGAATAGACGCCGTTTCATTCAGACTCTTGTTTCAGCCCCCCTGTTAAGCCAGTTCATACTCGGCTCCCAAAAAACACAGAGCGCTTCTGAGCTCCATCTGGTATCCGACAATCCCCACCAGATCCTTCCGGCCCTGCTCGAAGAGTTGAAAAAACATGGCTTGAGTTATGGAAAAAAGTTTGCCTTTTTGAATTCCTATCCGAATGAAAAACAGATGACGCAGAAACTTCAGGAAAGAGGATGGGCTTTTTCTCCGCTTCACACCGACTCTGACCTCTGCATCTCATTCAGGAGCCTCAAACATAATATCCGGCCTTCCTTTACCATGGCAAAAGAAGGAGAAGTATGGGATATCCGCTCCAAAAAGCTTCTTTCTCTGTGGGAACAAATAAACAAAGAAGGACCTCTTTCCTCCTCGCTGACTATTGCCTCTTTCCGGGGATCAAAGCAAAGATACGCGGGAAAATCCATCTCTGTTTTCAGCCAGGGCCGAAAGATAGCCTCTCTGCCTCTTGATAGAAACAAAACAAAACTCTACAAAGGAAAAAAAGGGGGAATAGCCGTCTCCGTGAACAACGGAAAAGTATGGGTTAATGAATCTTCATGCCGCCATAAAATATGCTGCCTGACTCCTCCCATATCCTATGCAGGAGAGCGTATTATTTGCGCTCCCAATCGTCTCCTTGTTGAAATCGACAGAAACAGCCTCGTCGATACGTCCATTGGCTGAGCTCGGGCCCTATGAAAGACCCAAAAGAACCGCTTTTTGCGGGAATAGATGTTTCAACTCAAAGCTGCAAACTGATAATCCTGGATACGGAAAAAGAAGAAGTCGTCTATCTTGATTCCCTGAATTACGACCGGGACCTCCCTCTCTACAACACCCGAAACGGCGCTGTAAAAGGCCTCAAAGAGGGGTGTTCGGAATCAGAACCCCGTATGTGGATCGAAGCGCTCGATGTCCTTTTCGCAAGGCTTAAACAATCAAAAGTCCATCAGGAAAATATTTTGTGCTTATCCGTTTCCGGACAGCAGCACGGCCTGGTCTCCCTGGACTCAAAAGGAAATCTCTCAAGAAAGAGAAGCAAGCTCTGGAATGATTTTTCAACAGCAGAGGAATGCGCCATCCTGACCCAAGCGGTGGGTGGGAAATCGGCCATGATCAAAGCGGTGGGAAACAGCCAGAAAACCGGATATACAGCACCCAAAATCCTGCATATGTTGAGACATGAGCCGGAAAAATATAAAAGAACAGACACTTTTCTGGTCGTGCACAACTATATCAACTGGTATCTCACCGGAGGCGTTGCAGTCATGGAGCCCGGAGACACTTCAGGGACCGCTCTGTGGAATCCGGTAAACCGGAAATGGTCGGAAAAAGTCATCCAAGCCATAGATCCGGCTCTAAAAAAGAAACTGCCTCCGGTCACATCTTCCTGCCGCTCCATAGGTTTCGTATCGTCTTCCCTGGTGAAAAAGTACGGATTTTCCCCAATGTGTAAGATCGATGCCGGTTCCGGAGATAATATGTACGGAGCTGTGGGCACAGGAAACATAAAACCTGGCCTCTTAACCGTAAGCCTGGGAACCAGCGGAACCGCTTTCACGATTTTAAAAAAAGCCTCTGTTGACCCCTCAGGGGAAATCGCCTGCTACTGTGACAGCACCGGAAATTACCTCCCGCTGTTGTGTGTCTCAAATCTCTCTAACGGATACAACCAGCTCCAAAAGAAATACAAAATCTCCCATGAAGAGTTCACGCGGATCATCCGCCAGACAAAGCCGGGAAATCAGGGCCGCCTGCTGGTCCCCTGGTATGTGGGAGAGAGAACACCGGACCTTCCTCTGGCCTCGCCAGTGTACTTTGGATTCGGCCTGGATGATTTCAACAAACAAACGCTGTGCCGGGCGGTTCTGGAAGGGCATATCCTCAATCTTTACCAGGGTTACAAGCGCATGCCTGTCAAAGCCTCACAGATCCGGCTCACAGGGGGCCTTTCCCAATCAGAAGCCTGGAGGCAGGCTATTGCCGATATATTCGAAGCCGAAACCATTCCTGTTCTGGGAGAGGGAGCCGCTCTCGGAGCCGCTGTTCATGCCGCCTGGGTCTGGGGAACGGAAGCGGGAAAGGAATGCTCTCTGGAAGAGCTGACGGCCTCTTTTGTGGTCTTAGACCGCAAAGCAAGGAAAAGACCGCATCCGGCCGCTCTCCGTGCATACCGCCTCCAGAAACAGCTTTATCAGGCTCTCACACAGCGCATCAGAGGACAAAAAGGAGAGGATCCCTTCGCCCTCCAGCATCAATTGAAAAATCTATCTATTTGATCTCTTTGATAAAAACATTCCTGAAATAAACAGGTGAAATGCTGTCGTGGTTCTGCAGTCCGATATATCCTTTCCCTGCAAAATCCCTTACTTTACCCCTGGGCTCTGCGTCCCAGTCCAGTATTTTCTCTCCGTTGAGCTCTACTTCTATCCGGTCACCCTGAAAAGTAATCTTAAAGTGGTTCCACTCCCCTGTTTCTTTGGATGCCTCTTTTGTGGGGGCCTCAGCATCATACGCGGCCCCTGTTGTGTGAACGCCTTTTTCTTTGTCACAGATCTGTATTTCAAAGGAATGGTAGATATAGTCGTTGCTCACCGGTATATCGGGCACTCTCAGAAAGATCCCGGAATTTGTATCTTCCTTGGAGCATTTGAAATCCAGCTCAAGGATGAAATCCTTATACGCTTTCCTGGCATACCAGAACAATCCCATGCCGCCCTGAGACTTCAAGATGCCGGTTTTTTCATCAAGAATAAAATATCCGGGCCCGTAATGATTCCAGCCGTGCTTGGAATACCTTCCGTTGCTCCGGGCTAATATCTCTTCATACCCTTTATAATAGGTGATGCTGTCAACGTACTGGATGCCTTTTTTTACAGACGGAGAAGGATTGTCCACTTCCTCCGGATTCTCGTGTTCAACCGCCAGAACACCCGCATAGTTCTGCAGGGTCAGCTCCGCCAGGATATCATGGATATGGGCCTCGCCCTGACCAAACGGAACATCATAGGCCTTTTTATCCCCGAACACATTCAAATCTTTCAAATGAACATTGATGATCCTTCCCTCCAGCAGACGGAGGGCTTCAACCGGATTTACGCCGGTCCGCATCCAGTGTCCGGTGTCCGCACAGGCTCCGATCCGTTCATCCAGGCCTTTGACATGCTCCAGAACCGTTTCCGGCCGTGCGTATTTTGTGGGTTCAGGGTGATTGTGTATGGCTATCTTTATATTGTACTTCTTTACCATTTTCTCAATCAGGGAAAAGTCATCGAATTTTGGTTCTGTCACAATAGTCCGGATCCCCATCTTCTTTGCGAATTCAAACACCTTTCCCATGCTTTCTTCTGTGTTGTCAAAACCAACCACTCCGTAGCTTATCAGTGTCAGCCCGCGGTTTCTCAGGGCCTTTTTCACCTCTTCCATCTGCTGCTCATTGAGATTGTGGTCCATTTTCACATCAGGATTTGTCCTGTCAAGCATCTGCCCCGGATAAGCCTCTACGTATTTGACTCCCAGGTCTTTGACCTTTTCCAGTGTTTCAAAAAAAGAAAACTTTCTGAAAGTCCAGCACTGAACCGCAAACGGGATCTCCTTGATCCTTACTTCGGAATAGGGAATCCTTTCGAACTGAGAAGAAACCTCCTGAGCTGCAGGCGTTTCTTCCCGGGCTGCCTGTTCCCCGCCGGAGCACGAAACAACTAAAAACACGGTCAGTATTAATCCTATAATCCTTTTGTTCTTCATCTTCCCTCCTTTTTATCTTTTCCTGGGATTCCATTCCCCTTTGGCCACTGCCGGGACAAATGTTTCCAGCCCCTCCGGAGGAAAAGGAACTGTTCTTTCCTCCTCTATGCTCAGATAAGCGGCCATAAGAAGTTTGGTCACCTCGACTCCATCGCTAAAATTTTCTCTCGGGCGCCGGCCATCTAAAAAGGACCGGACCATATGCCGGTTCTCATCCGTATACCCGTACTCGATTTCCTCGCTGCTGACAATGGGCATGAGTCCTGTTTCCGCATTTTGTTTTTCAACCAGATCCTCTCCCTGTTCTCCTTTAACATTTCGGCTGAAAAATATTTTCAAGTTCGAGTCCAGCGTATTTATGGACAGCGAGTACTCGGGTCCTAAAAGCTCCATGTTCAGCCTCAGTCCGGCCCCGACATAGCACCAGGAAGTGGTGGTCTCGACCACAAGTCTTTCTCCCTGGCTCCCTTCATACTCTATGACGGCTCTGGCAAAATCCTCTGCCGGCCGTTTGAGATAATCAAGCTTTCCATCGCTCTGTTTTTCAAGCTCTCTGGCATACCGGGGCTGCTGCCATTTCAGGCAGTCCGCATAAGCCATCACTTTTCTGGTTTTCAGGGAGCTTCGTTCCGCCCCGGGAGGGGTCAGCATGTAGCGCGCTTCTTCCACGGAATGGCACATCATATCATTTATCACCCCTCCTCCCTGAAGAGAGCCTTCCCAGAACCAAGGCATATGAGGGCCTCCGTGTTCCTCGGAAGCACGGGCCAGATAGGGCCTCCCTGTGGTCGCTGCTCCTCTTGTCCACAAGATCTCTTTGCCGCGGACAACGGCCGGGGAAAAGATCTGGTCCTCGAGATATCCATCCAAAAGATTAGCCTCCTGTACAAGAGAAAGCATCTTTTCTGCCTCCTGAACGTTTCTCCCCAGCGGCTTCTCACAGGCAACGCCGATGAGGTCTCCCTTGCCTGACTTGACGGCATGGACGATCTCTTCCATGATCTCTATCCGGTTATAATTCGGCGAACATATCCAGAGCGCGTCAATATCCGGAGAGGCGACCATATCAGATACGGTCGGGTAAACCTTTGCGTCTCCGACTCTGAGCTGATGCGCAAGGTCAGCTGCCTGTTTGGCCCCTTCCTCGCTCCTGCTTGCGATTCCCAGAATGTCAGCATCCCTGACTCCGACCCAGGACTTGATGTGAAACCCGGTTATGAAACCGGCACCTATGAATCCTATTCCCAATCTTTTTTGAGACATTTTGTCTCTCCTCTCTCCGTCACTATAGCCTCAAGGCTTATGTCTTTATATACTGATTTTTTTCTTCTCTCTAAAAAGCAAAACAAAGGCGACCGCACAGAGAATGGTCAAAACCGCAGGTATGATAAAAACACTCCTCCAGTCCGTCACGTCTGCTTCTGTGAAAAGGGTCTGTATCCAGCCCGCAAAAAGGCTTCCCAGAAAGTTACCCAGTCCTAAGGTGACAATGGATATGAGGCTCTGTGCCGAAGCCCTTATATCCCTGGGGGCTACCTGGTCTATGTATATGAATGCGGCCGTAAAAAAGAACACATAGCAAAACCCATGGAGAGACAGGGAGGCAATAACCAGCCACACCGGCTGGCCGATCACGAAGGTTATATAGCGGGCCGGCCACGCCAGAACTCCTATGATCATGGTCTTTTTGATTCCGAACTTCGGCAGGAAATAGGGCAGAAGAAGCGCCATGACAAATATTTCTGCGATCTGGGCAATGACCATGACGCCGGAAACCATTGATGAATCGATCCCTATGATCCCTGACGTCAAATAAGGAGCGGTCAGAATGTAATAAAACTGAAGCTCTGTGGCTACTATAAAAGCGATACCCACAAAAACCGCCAGGTTTTTGTCTTTCAACATCTTAATGGCTTCCAGAAAAGCCCATGGTTTTTTGACTTCCTTTTTAGGAGGAGTATGGGGTAAAAAGAAAGACTGAATTCCCATAATAAGAGAGAAGATCCCTGCCAGCATCAGCGTATCTCCTCTTAAGGCCATCGCCTCTTGAGAGCTTGCCAGCATCCTCCATCCCGCCAGAATGAGTCCTGCGGCGATCCAGCCGATGGTTCCCCATACCCTGATGATACCGAATTCCTTTTCAGAATCTTTCATGTTTATAAAGGCGATGGAATTGGTGAGGGCTAAGGTGGGTGCGTATAAAAGGGAATAAAGAAATATGAGCCACATCATGGTGGAGTAATCGGAAACAAAGGAGGTATAGATAAGGATGGCCCCTCCGGCAAGCTGTAAAAAAGCAATGACTTTTTCAGTAGGAAAATACCTGTCAGCTATCTGGCCTCCGAGAAAGGGTGAGATGATGGTCGCCAAAGGAAGAAGCGCATAAATGACACCGACCTGAGTTCCGGTGAATCCCAGGTTATTGATCAAATATTCTGATAAAACCGGGGCCCAGGCTCCCCATATCGCATACTGTAAAAACATCATAAAACCGAGCCGGATTTTATAACTCATGTTTCCCTCGTGATTTTATCTTTCATGCCTGTCTTGATATACATAAAAATCTATAATACAAACAATATATATGTCAATTAAAGATAAATCCAGTATAATAAACTCGGATTGTTTCTGAAAATTGAACCTCATCTGTTTAAAAAAAACGGGAAGTCCCGGATATATGAAAAAATACAGTGCCTTGATTCTGGTTGTTGTGTTTTCGCTTAACTGCGGTCCACAAAAGACCTGGCATACATCCACATTGGTTTTTTTCGATACGGTCTGTGAACTGAGAATCTTTGGCTCCTCTGCAGAATTCTCTCAAGCAAAAAAAGAAGTAGAAAAAATATTTTCATCCATGGAAGAGCTTTTTTCTCCTGAAAAAACAGACTTAAAATCAAGCCATGTTCAGTATCTTTTAAGGGAAAGCCTGAAAATCAATAAAAATACGGATGGGTGTTTTGATATCACGGTAGGTCCGCTCAAAAAGGCATGGGGATTCTTAAACGGGCACTACAGAGTTCCTTCTTCGAAAGAAATAAACGGACTGTTGAAGGCCGTGGGTATGGATAAACTCCAGATAAAAAACGATGAGGCCCTTCTTCCGGAAAAGATGAAACTGGACTGGGGAGGCATCGCTAAAGGGTATGGAGTGGACCTTGCTTCACAGGCTATCAGGGAGATGAACATCCAGAAAGGATTTATTAACGCTGGAGGAGATATTTTCTGTTGGGGACAAAATCCTGATAACGATGCCTGGAGAATCGGGATAAAGCATCCCAGAAAAAGCGGTTTTCTCGGCATTCTTTCTCTTAAGGGCCAGGGGGCGGCCACGTCCGGAGATTACCAGAGGTTTTTTATAAAAAACGGTCTGAGATACCACCATATTTTTGATCCTTTAACCGGTTATCCGGCAAAAGGAAGACAGAGTGTCACTGTGATGGGGCCTAAGGTCCTTTTCTGTGATGCGCTTTCTACAGCTCTTTTTGTTTCTAAAGAACCGGAAAATATTTTAAAAAAATATCCTGACTATGGTGCAGTTATTGTCAATAAAGAGGGTGAAACCCTTATCTTAGGGAAAAAGTTTGATATAGATCTGATAAAATAACGTCTGAGGTTAGAGCTTCATGGGCATGAGAATATATTTATATTCTATTTCATCTTCCTCTTCCGGAGTCATAAGAACAGCGCTGTTGGAGTCTTTCATTTCAAACCTAACATTCTCCGTCTGTATGGTCGTTAGAAAATCTAGAATGTACTGAGCATTGAATCCGATCTCAAATTTATCCCCGTTGTATTCCGTTCCAACCTGGTCGCGAGCCTCCCCTAGTTCTGGATTAGAGGAGAAAAGTTCGACTCTATCTTTTTCTAATTTTAACTTAATTCCTTTGGACCGCTCCGTAGACAGGAGGGAGACTCTTCTTATAGCATCCGTAATTTCTTCTCTTGAAAAAACAAGAAGATGTGGATTGTCTTTGGGAATGACCGCATTATAATTTGGGAATTTCCCCTCTATGATACGAGATATCAGCGTTCTGTTCTTCACATTAAAGAACAGATTGCTCTCATCCAAGTCAAACTTGATCTCTTTATCTTCGAACTTCCTTAATTCGCCGAGTGTTTTCTTGGATACGATTCCATTGATCTCCTCATCAATATCCATGTTTTCTATTTTTGAAGACGCATAAGCAAGTCTGTGTCCGTCTGTACTGACCATCTCGATCTGATCTCCTTTGAGAATCATTAAAGCTCCATTGAGATAATATCTCTGCTCCTGAGTTATGGCAAAATAGACCCGGTTTATCATTTCCGCATATTTATCCAGAGGAAGAATGATATTTTTCTCAAACCGTGCCTCCGGGACTTGTGGATAGTCATCCTTTGGTTTACAGAGAACCTTGAACTGGCTGGCTCCTGAAGATATTTCGATCATCTTCTCGTCTATCATTGAAAATGCGACTTTCTTTTCATCCGGAAGGGACCTGATTATTTCGTAGATTTTCTTACCTGATATGGTTGCAGCGCCTGGCTCTTCAACCTTTGTTTCTATGTAAGTCTTAAGTCCTACTTCGAGGTCTGTCCCAATCAGCTCCACTCGGTCCTTACCCGCATCTATCAGAATGTTAGCAAGTATGGGCATTGTATTTCTTTTCTCAACAATCCCCTGAAGAAGTTGGAGTTCTGTGAATATATTTTCTTTTTTGATTGAGAACCTCATTTTTTCCACCTCTTCATACTTTATTTTATTTATATATAGTTTAGTTAAAGATTAAATAATAATAATAATAAATGCAAATAATATGTGAAAAATTCTTTTAAACATAAGAATCCATTACCGTATAGAATTAATCATCCTTGTGATTTTCTTGTCGAAACCTCTGTTAGTTTCTCTTAATTTCTCTATCTTTCTTATACTATGAATGACCGTAGTGTGGTGTTTTCCACCGAATTTTTTTCCAATCTCAGGAAGAGAAGATTCTGTAAGGTGTTTCGATAGATACATGGCTATCTGTCGGGGAAAAGCGATTTTAGGAGAGTTATTCTTTGACTTTAACTTTTTAAGCCCCATTTTATATTCATGACAAATGAATTTTTGTATTTTTTCAATCGTGATGATATGTTCGGCCGAATCAAGAAGGCTTTTTAATGCTTCTTTGGCAAGGTCCAGATCAATGGGCTGTCCTTTCAAAGAGGAATAAGCGATCACTCGCCTGAGAAATCCTTCCAACTCCCGTATATTCGAATGCACCTTATCAGCAATAAAAAGAGCCACGCTTTCAGGAAGATGAACACCCTCTATCTGTGATTTTTTCTTTAATATGGCAATTCTTGTTTCTATATCAGGCGGTTTCAGGTCTGCTATAAGACCCCATTCGAACCTCGAACTGAATCTTTCTTCTATATTAGGGATTTCCTTTGGGGGGCAGTCGCTTGAGATGACGATTTGTTTCTGGTTGTCATAGAGGTGGTTAAAAGTATGAAAGAATTCTTCTTTTGTTCTCTCCCTTCCTGAAAGGAAATGAATATCATCCATCAGAAGGAGGTCTATGTTTCTGTATTTCTCGCGGAAGTCCATGACCTTACCGTATTGAAGATGAGTGATAAGGTCGTTCATAAATTTCTCTGTTGTCATATAAAGGATTTTCACACCTCTTTTGCTTCTCAGGCTTTCGTGACCAATCGCGTTCATAAGATGTGTCTTTCCCAGACCCGCTCCTCCGTAGATGTATAAAGGATTATAGGATTTTGCCGGGTTTTGAGATACGGATGAAGCGGCCGCATGGGCAAATTGGTTGCAGGAACCCACGATAAAATTATCAAATGTATAATTGGGATTGAGATTGGGATTCAGAAGATATCCGTCTTGAGACCTTCTCTCTCTCGGGCTCCGCCGCATGAACGAAGAGGAGTCGTCAAAAATATATTTAACATCATAGACCTTATCAAACAGCTCTTTGGAGGAGGTGTTGATAAGGCCGGAATAGTGGAAGGAGAGCCAGTCTCTGAAATAGGAGTTAGGAACTTTTATATAAAGAGCGTTTTTTTCCTGTCCTATATATGAGGTAGGACCAAACCAAGTATCAAAACTGTTTTTATCAATTTTATTCTTGATTTTCCTCTGGATGCGAATCCAAGGGTTTAATTTATGTGAAGCTTCCATAATGAATCCCTATTTTTCCACAGATATATCCACAAATGTGGAAAACTTGTGTTATCTGATGGTTTGGTTAGGAATATATTAACACCGTCAAATGTGTATTTCAAGAAGTTTTGTCGGAATAAAACAGAATTTATTGAAATATTTTTTTAAAATGCTTAAAAATCAAAGCCTATCCAGAATTTTGTCATCCAGCGGTCTCCGGTTTCAAATCCAAATGGGGCTGAGATATCTGGCCAGTACACAAGCCTCACGAAATCTAAATGAACGGGAAATCCAAGGAGGAAGAATTCGAATCCATAACCCATTGAGCCCACAGCGTCAACGATATACATATACGTAAAGCCTGATTTACGCGTGTCCCTAACATATATCTTTGGTTCGAAACCCTTGACTTTGGTTCTGGCTATATCGAAAAACAGAGTGCCTCTTACCGGCCCGAGCTGGCCGATTATTGTGTAAGCCGCGTTAATAATGGGGAATCTGAACTCAAGATTGGCAAACCAGCTTTCCGTTCCTATAAGACTGTAATAGTACTGGGACCGGACTTGATTGTTGCCGCCGAAGTAGTTGATGAAAGGGGTTTCTCCCCAGCTTCCAAATCCCTCAAAACGGAACGCAAAAAGGGTGTCGAGGCCTAAGTATAAATACTGCCGGTAGTCCAATTGAAGGGTTGTGTTGGTGAGGAACGAATCCGTAACAGGGATCGCCTGGGAAACAGAGAGGCTGAATGTGTTTCCTGAGGCAGGACCGTAGTATTTAAAAAGAGTGGTCTCTCCGGTAAGAGAAAAAGAGGCGGATAACAAGCTTCCGGTAAGAAAGAAACTAAAAATCTGTCCGGCGCCTGCCATCTCCCGGGCAAGAGTGGGATCATAGTATTCTTCATCATAATAGGCATATTGGAAGGCACCTTGGACCCGGTAATACCGATTTAAGGGATAATAGGCCGCAAGAGAGGCTCCTGATATGGAGCGTGTTGCCAGGGCATCATTGTAGTTGAGCGTGTAGTACAGGCTCGGATCGATGTAGTAATAGGGAGTATAGTAGAAAAGGGTATAGTGATAAGCGGTGGCTTGATACTGCAGCCTTCTTTTCTGATTAAGGTAAGAAAAGTAGTAAGAGCGGAAGTCTCTGACCTGATAGGCCGTTACATTGAAGTTGTGATCGCCGAAGAGATCCGAGAAGGAGAAGGACGAGCCGCCGTAAAGAGAGCCGTCTGTAGCAATAGTGGTACTCACAGGAGGCCTTCCCGTTAAATACAGATTTCCCATTCCCTCATGGGGTTTTATCTTTTCTTTATCGATCTCAACTGTGATATGGGGCTTGTATTCTTCGTATTCTTCAGCGGTTAACATATCGTCAAACCTTATGTTTTTTTCGACGACTCCTTCCAGATCGCCTTTAAATATTTGAAAAGCGCCTTTATGGAAGGAAGAAAAAACAATCGTATCTTTTTCATTGGCAACAGGGTACGGAAAGAAATTGCCTGTTCTCACGTCCGTATGTCTTTTTAGCTCACCGGTCTTCATTGACAAGGAGTAGACGTTATAAGAATCTCTCATGTCACCCGAAAAGTATATGAGGCTTGAGTCCCTGGAGAATTCCGGGCAAATGGTATTCCCTTTACCAAAAGTCAGCTGGGTCTTTTTACTCAGGTCATTCAAAGGAGACAAAAACAACTTGTCATAAGTCCCGATGCGAAGGGTATAGACAACGGACTTTCCATCCGGAGATATAGCCAGAGCTTGTTCATAAAGGTCATTGTTGGTCAGGTTGCTGGTTTCCCCTGTTTCAAGGGAAAGGCTGAAGATGTCATGGATGCCGTTAGAG
>Ga0307430_1000566_pt1 | contig 31508 bp, 18 predicted proteins | sample SalMarWE160130MG_FD_202159 | JGI IMG/M metagenome (GOLD analysis project Ga0307430, IMG submission 202159) | Salt marsh sediment microbial communities from the Plum Island Ecosystem LTER, Massachusetts, United States - WE1603-130 | ecosystem: Environmental > Aquatic > Marine > Intertidal zone >...
TCGCCGCCGAGGGGCTACTGCCATTGGATGTGGGGCGGGACAGAATCGACCTCTTGACTCTTTCATCCAACGACATCTACGGTCCCAAAGGACTGGGGGTAATGTATGTAAGAAAAGGGGTCCGGTTAAATCCTTTGATAATTGGCGGTGGGCAGGAGCGAGGTTTACGTTCGGGAGGCGAGAATATTCCGGGAATCGTAGGGATGAAGAGAGCAGTCGAAATAATGGAGAAAGACATGGAAGAAGAAGTAGAGCGGCTGCGCAAGTATCGTGACAGATTGATCAAAACTGTGCCTAAGGTTATCCCCAGGTGTCATTTAAATGGACATCCAACACAAAGGCTCGCCAATAATGCTCATTTCAGATTCGAGGGTATTGAGGGGGAGTCATTACTGTTGTCGCTCAAGGATAATGGAATCTCCGTCTCAACTGGATCGGCATGTTCTTCGAAAACCCTGGAACCATCCCATACTCTAATTAGTCTGGGCCTTTTGCACGAAGAAGCCCACGGATCTTTGGAATTCACCTTGGGAAGATTCAATAAAGAAGAGGATGTTGATAGGCTCCTCGATGTATTGCCGGGAGTTGTTGAAAGGTTGAGAGCATTATCACCTCTATACGAATAGGAGCAGCTAGCATGAAATCTACCCAATATTCTGAGAGAGTTTTGGATCACTTCAGACATCCCCGAAATACTGGAATCTTGGAAGGGGAAGATGTTGCCAGAGGTCGAGTTGGAAATCCTGTTTGTGGCGACTTGATGGAAATCTATATCAAAGTGAGAGATAAAAGAATACAAGACATAAAATTTAAGACATTCGGCTGTGGGTCAGCCGTTGCCACTGCCAGCATGGTTACCGAGCTGGCCAAGGGAAAGTCCCTCACCGAAGCCTCCAGGATTACCCGCCAAGATGTCGCTGACGAACTGGACGGATTACCCCCCGTAAAGATGCATTGTTCGAATCTTGCCGCTGATGCACTGCATGATGCAATCAACAACTACCTGAACAAGGAGAAGAGAAAACCTCAATCTGTTAAGAAAGTTAGATACCAAAAAAGAGCAATCATCGGTGAAAAGGAGTTTCTGAACAAGGGAGTTTATCACAGAATCGATGACCTATCGGTTTTCAAGAACAAAAGAGTGTTGGTATTGGATAGGGGAGAAAAATCGTTAGACACGGCTGTTAAGTTAACCAAACAGACAGGCAGGGTAATATTTGTGACGTCTTCAAAAGATATTGCTGCCAATCCCGCCCTCAGAACCAGAATAAGACAATCAGATGTTAAAATTCTATATCAATCCGAAATCTTAGAGGTCAGGGGTAATAACGAGGTTGAGAGGGTTCTCATTCATAATCTTGATGAAGACGAAGAATATGAGTTGTTTGTTGATTCAGTGATTGTATTGCAGAAAGAGCGGCATTCGAGTGAAAACAAAATCAGCTAGGTTGTTGAATAACTATTAGGAGGCAAATATGACCGAACTAAAACAAATTTACAAGTGTAATGTCTGCGGGAATATTGTTGAGGTTCTCCATGCAGGCGCAGGAGAACTGGTCTGTTGCGGTGAGGCTATGCAGCTCATGGAAGAAAAAAGAGAAGATGTCGGTCAGGAAAAACATCTTCCGGTAATAGAGAAGACTCCAGGCAAGGTGACGGTTAAGGTGGGAAGCATCCCTCATCCCATGGAGGATAACCATTACATCGAATGGGTAGAGGTGGCATCTGACGGGAAAGCCTACCGTGAGTTTCTAAAACCCGGGGACAGTCCAGAAGTAACCTTCGAAATCAAAGCTGAGAAGATTACAGCCCGTGAATACTGCAGTCTGCATGGGCTATGGAAAAAAGTAGAGGGCTAGTGATTAACAGGAGAAGATGTCAGTTGACCTTACTCTAAAAATCGGGGGAGAGGCAGGACAGGGCATGCAGACTATCGGCTATGTCCTGTCTAAAACTTTCGCTAGAGGTGGATTTCACCTATTTGCTAATCAAGACTATATGTCACGCATCAGGGGAGGACATAACTTTTTTCAGATAAGAGTCAAGGATGATCCCGTATATGCGTTGTCGGAAAAGGTAGATATCTTAATTGCTTTAGATAAAGCTACGGTTGAGTTGCACCGCCCTGAACTAAAAGAAAAAGGGGTCATCATTTTTGATGGTGAGTATATCGATATTTCCGATCAGCCACCTCATCTGCTGAGCGTTCCTCTGGAGCGTCTGGCCCGAGAAGAAGGGGGGAATAAGCTATTCAGCAATTCGGTGGCGGTGGGGAGCGCCTTAGGAATTCTTGCTTATCAATTAGATATTTTAGCTCAGGTATTGAAGGAGGTATTTAGTAAGCAAGGAGAGGAGATTACCCAGAATAACATTAAAGCAGCTAGAGCAGGATACGATTTTATGCAGAAGAACTATAAGGATTTTCAGCTTTTCCCGCTTAAATCGGGTAGAAGCGATAAAAAGATGCTCATCAGCGGTAATGAAGCCCTGAGCCTGGGAGCCATAGCCGCTGGTTGCAAATTTATGTCTGCCTATCCTATGACCCCTTCCACCGGAATCATCACCTATCTGGCGGGAAAGGCTAAGCAGTGTGGCTTGGTTGCTGAACAGGCTGAGGACGAGATTGCCGCCATCAATATGGCTGTTGGAGCATCCTTTGCCGGGGTGAGGGCTATGGTGGCTACCTCGGGAGGAGGATTCTCCCTGATGGTGGAGGCCCTGGGTCTAGTCGGTATGACTGAGACCCCCCTGGTTATCGTAGAAGCTCAACGCTCTGGCCCCAGTACCGGGCTTCCCACCCGAACCGCTCAGGCGGACCTGGAGTTTGTACTGCATGCTTCTCAAGGCGAGTTTCCCCGGGCTATTTTCGCTCCGGCTACTGCAGAAGATGCCTTTTGGTCAGTGGTTAAAGCTTTCAATGTGGCGGAGAAGTATCAGGTGCCGGTAATCATCATGAGTGATCAGCATTTGGCTGACTCCTACCTCACCTGCAAGAAATTTGATCTCAGCAAAGTGAAGATTGAGAGAGGAATCATTTCTGATACGGAATTGGCTAAAATCAAAGACTATAAACGTCACCGATTTACTCAATCCGGGATTTCCCCCCGGGCTCTTCCTTCCCAAAAAGGCAGAATCGTAATTACCGATAGTGACGAGCACGATGAGGAAGGACATCTGACCGAGGATCTGGAGATGGGCAAGAAGATGGCTCAAAAGCGTCTTAAAAAAAGGGAAGGCCTGGCCAGAGAGATTGAGCCTCCTAAAATTTATCCCCATCAGGATGCTCAAATAATCCTCATTGGATGGGGATCAACCTATGGAGCTTTGAGAGAAGCGTTGGATATCTTAATCAAACAGGGGATGGACATTAGTTTGATGCATTTCCAGGAGATATGGCCTTTTCCTACTCAGTTCGTAACTTCTATCCTCAGTAAGGTGAAGCAGAGCTTCTGTGTAGAGAATAATGCTACCGGACAACTGGCTCATATCATTCAAGCCGAGACCGGCAAGCAGGTAACGGGAAGAATTCTTAAGTTCGACGGACGTCCTTTTAGCCCTCAATATGTCATTAGGGAATTAAAGAAAAGGAAGGAGTAGATTATGCTTGCTATCGATGATTACCAGGGTCAGGCTACTGCCTGGTGTCCAGGCTGTGGCAATTTCGGTATTCTTCAAGCGCTAAAGAAAGCCCTGGTAGACCTTAAGTTAGAGCCTCATCAAGTATTAATCGTCTCCGGAATTGGTCAGGCTTCTAAACTACCTCACTATATGAGATGCAATACTTTCAACGGTCTTCATGGAAGAATCCTTCCGGTGGCCACCGGGGCTAAGATAGCTAACCATGAGTTAGTGGTCATCGGCGTAGGAGGAGATGGAGACAATTACGGAGAAGGAGGCAATCATTTTCTTCATACCATTCGTCGGAACATAGACATAACTCTGTTGGTTCATAATAACAGGGTTTATGGGCTAACCAAAGGGCAAGCCTCTCCCACTAGCGATCCCGGGTTTATTACCAAGGTTCAACCGCAAGGAGTGATTTCATCTTCTTTTAACGCTCTTTCTCTGGCTATTTCCCTGTATGCTAGTTTCGTAAGCAGGAGCTGGTCCGGTGATATAGATCATCTCTCCTGGCTCATAAAGGAGGCCGTTCAACACAAAGGATTTTCTCTCATCGACATTTTGCAGCCCTGTGTAACCTTTAATAAAAAGAATACTTACGGGTGGTACAAAGAGAGAATCTATAAACTAGCTGAAGAACATAATCTCACCAATAGACTGGCTGCTTTTGAAAAAGCTGAGGAATGGGGAGATAAAATACCCATTGGTATTTTTTACCGAAAGCAAAGAGCAACTTTTGAAGATCAACTGGCTGGCCTCAGAAAAGGTCCCTTATTTAGGCAAAGACTGGATCCTTCTCAGGTCATTCCTTTACTGGAAACTCTGTCCTGATGCTTGTGCATACGAGGGTGAGAAACGTATCTGAAACATTTATCTGTTCCTTCTCTATTGACAACATACCCTGATTTAGATTACACTTATAGAGTCGTGCGTGGATAAGATAGCATTTGACTAAAAACGGAGTCTATAAATAATGAGTATTCAACTGCAGTTTTTGGGAGCAGCTCAAAATGTAACTGGTTCAAGCTATTTACTTGAGGTTGATAGCAGTAAGATACTGATAGACTGTGGTCTTTATCAAGAAAGAGAGTTCAGGTCCCGTAATTGGAACCCCTTTCCCACTAGTCCCAAAGGGATAGATGCTGTTTTGTTGACTCACGCTCATCTTGACCATTGCGGACTTTTGCCCAAGCTGACTAGAGAAGGGTTTACTGGAAAAATAATATGCACTCAGCCCACTGAAGAGATAGCCAAAATAGTTCTTTCAGATTCTGCACGCATTCAGGAAGAGGATGCTCACTTCAAACAGAGAAGACATAAACGAGAGGGAAGAAAGGGTCCTTATCCGGAGCAGGCGCTCTACGATAGAAGAGATGCAGAAAAAGTTTTTTCTCTCTTCGAGTCGGTGGATTATGAAGAGCCAGTTGCTTTAAGCAGCACAATTAACGTGACTTTTCACGACGCTGGACACATTCTCGGCTCTTCAATGATTAAAGTGAAAGTTGTGTCCGATAAGAGGCAAAGAACTATTTTGTTCTCTGGTGATGTGGGACGCTGGAATAAACCAATAATCCGTGACCCCAGTCTGATTGAAGAGGCAGATTATATTTTAGGAGAATCAACTTATGGAGATAGACTTCATGAGGATCCTTCTGATATTAAGGGTAAACTCTGTGAGATTATTAACTGTACGGTAGAAAAAGGGGGCAATGTGATTATCCCCAGTTTTGCTATAGAGAGAACCCAGGAACTTATGTATCACCTGAGTGAACTTCTACATGAGGATCGTATTCCCCATCTGCTAGCATTCGTCGACAGTCCTATGGCAATCAATGTTACCGAGGTATTCAAGCATCACCGGAAATATTTTGATAAGGAGATGCTCAGGCTCATAGACAACAACAAGTCTCCCCTGCATTTTCCATCACTTATTCCAACGCGAAGAGTTTCCGAGTCCAAAGCCATAAACCGCATCAAAGGTTCCTGCATTATCGTTGCTGGCTCGGGGATGTGTACCGGAGGAAGAATAAAGTACCATCTTGTGAATAACATTTCTCGTCCGGAAAGCACTGTCCTTTTCATAGGCTATCAGGCACGAGGAACACTGGGACGTGAGATAGTCGAGGGTGCAGAAAAGGTAAGGATCCACGGCCAGATTCGTCCGGTCAAAGCTAGTATTAGACGAATTAATGGTTTCTCAGCTCATGCTGACCAGAGTGAATTACTGAGGTGGTTTTCTGGTTTTCGAGCTCAACCGAAACAGCTGTTCGTTGTGCACGGCGAGCAAAAAGTAACCGAACTATTTGCCGGAGTAGTTCAAAAGAACTATAATTGGAATGTTTCAGTTCCCCAATACCTGGATAAGGTTACCCTGAGTTAATAGACGATTCCTCCCCGTAATTGTGAGTCTGAGCTGCTTTGCTTTAGCGAAGTCACCCCGATATTTCCAATCAATCCGAGTTATTTCTAAAAAGGAGTCAAAAAAATAAAGATACTGGCTATTTCTGATGAGATTGAACCCACCTTGTACGAGTACTTCGACAGAAAAAGATACTCTGATATTGATTTGATTCTTTCAGCCGGGGACTTAAGACCTGAGTATCTCTCCTTTTTAGTGGATATGCTAAATAAACGCTGTTATTATGTGAGAGGTAACCACGATATAGTCTATGATGTGGAACCACCTTTAGGCTGTATGGATATAGACGGGAAAGTGGTCAATCATGAAGGTATTAGAATACTGGGACTGGAAGGTTCTATGTGGTATGGGGGAAGGGGAGTTGAACACACTGATTGGCAGATGCGCTGGAAGGTATGGAAGGCCAGATTCCAGATTTGGAGAAGGCGGGGAGTGGATATTGTTCTCACGCACGCTCCTCCCAAGGGTATTCATGATGGAAAAGACCTCTGTCACACAGGATTTCGCTCTTTTGTCAAACTAATTGAGAAATATAAACCCCGCTACCTGATTCATGGTCATGTTCACAAAAGTTATGGCTACAGTGAAGAAAAGGTAACTCAGGTTCAAGAGACCAAGGTGGTGAATGTTCAGGGAAAACATATTCTGGAGATACGGCCTAGGATGAGAAAGAAAATAACTAAAAAAGAAGGATGGTGGAATATTGTCTTTAAGTTAAGGCAGGATTCACTTAAATCCTTTTATGCGGAATCTCGAGGCCGAAAGTATCTTGATTCAATCGATAGAGGCATACAGACTGTTGAGGTGGATGATATTGTGGGGAGCGTGGGTAGACCTTTAGATTTCAGCAGGAATTTCTCCCTCAAGGGTGTAGATAAAAAGCCTCACATTCGAACTAGAGTGAAGAGTATAGAAGAAGCCATGCAAGAAGGTAAACCTCTTCCTGCAGTGGAGCTTCATAAGATGGATGATGAATACTATGTGTTGGACGGTCATCATCGCATAATTGCTGCAAAAGGGCAGGGGCAGAAGTTCATTGATGCTCATATCATCGAATATCTTCCTCTAGGTGATGACTCAAGAAGGCTTACTATCCAAAAAAGAATCGAATTCGAGGATGAGACAGGACTGGGAGGAATCAATCTTCTACGCCAAGGAGATTATGATAAATTACTATTTCAAATAAGAAACCATAAGAATCGAATTGAGGAGAGAACTAAGGAGAAGATATCTATTAAACAAGCAGCCCGAGATTGGCTTAGCTCATTCTACCGCCCTGTAACGGATAAGATAAAGAAGCTCAAGCTCAGGCAGTATTTTCCCAAAGCTACCATAGGGGACATGTATGTTTATTTGTGCGACCAAGCAAGGCTGCGCAGCGAAAAGAGGCTGGAGCATACTTGCAGTTTGCCGGAAGCACTTGAAGAGATTGGCATACTGGCAAAGGCAACCCAGATTATTTTGTCGCGTGAGGGACTCAAAGAAAGAATTATGAATATTTTTCGTCCTTGATTTCTGTTTCCGCTTCCTTTTTTAGTTTTGCCTGCTCCTTCATCAAATAGACAAGTTTGTTTTGAACTTTGCCATTGACTGTATTTTCAGCAAAAGAGCCATCCTTATCTCTCTTTCCTGCTTCAACCCCGGTCAGTATTTCTATTCCCTCGTCTATGGTTGATATGGGGTAAATGTGGAACTTACCCTCTCTTACTGCATCAATCACTTTGTTTTTCAGGGTAAGATTTCTGATGTTGCTCTTGGGAATGATTACTCCTTGCTTTCCGGTGATTCCCTTAGCCTGACAGACATCGAAAAAGCCTTCTATCTTCTGGTTTGCTCCTCCAATTGGCTGTATTTCACCGTGTTGATTTACCGAGCCGGTAACGGCTATACTCTGCTTAATGGGTAACTCGGATAAGCTGGAAAGTAGAGCAAAGAGCTCGGTTGAGGAGGCACTGTCTCCCTCCACGAAGGAATAACTCTGTTCAAAAGTCAGAGTTGCCGACAAAGAAAGGGGAATCCTGCCACCGTATTTTCCTCCCAGATAGCCTGAAAGAATGAGGACCCCTTTATCATGGGTCTTCCCACTCAGTTTAGCCTCACGTTCAATATTGATGATTCCCTTATTCCCCATGAAGGTCTGAGCAGTTATTCTAGAGGGTTTGCCGAAGGAGAACTCTCCATAAGTATAGACGGAAAGAGCATTTACCTGGCCCACCTTTTCTCCTTCAGTGTCAATGTAGATACTACCTCGCTCAATCATCTCCTGTATCTTATTCTCCAAAAGACTGGAGCGGTATTCTTTTTCTTCCAGGGCCTTTTCCACGTACTTTCTGCTGACATGAGTACTTTTATCAGCTTTGGCCCAGAAATTTGCCTCTCTCAAGAGATTGGCTATTTTTCCGAACTGAAGAGAAAGTTTATCCTGATCTGCGGCCAACCTGCTGCCATATTCCATAATAGCTTCTATTGCAGTCCTGTCGCAATGCTTTAGTTTTTCATCATTACAGATTTTGCAAATAAAGCGAGCACATTGAATCACTGCATTGTCATCCATTCCTGTTTCGTAATCAAAGTCCGCTCTTATTTTGAATATCTTTTTGAAATTGTCATCATAAGTATGCAGAAGGTCAAATATTTCTCCTCTCCCTATCATTATCACCTTAATATCTAGTGGTATGGGCATTGGCCTGAGGGCGCTAGAGGAGAGAAAAGCGTACTGTTCAGCTACCTCTTCAATCTTGGTTTCCTTATTCCTGAGGTTTCTCTTCAGGGTATCCCATACGAAAGGGTTTCTCAATATTCCTTCAGCATCGACCACCAGATATCCGCCATTAGCCTTGAGGACAGAGCCAGCTTTGATTTTGGTAAAATCAGTGATCAGAGCTCCTAGCTGAGCTTTCTTTTCCACTCTTCCAAACATATTACTATAGGTGGGATTTGTCTCCATTATTACCGGAGCTCCTTTAGTGTGAGAATTATCTACTACTACATTAATCTCGTATCTGATGAAAGAATCTTGCACCGGAATTTTGACACCCAGGAAAGAATGTTCCTCTTTGGTTCTCAAGAAATCACCAACATTATCTACCAGGTCAGTCTTGACCTCATCGAGATAATGCAAGACATCCGGGTAATCCTTATAATTCGCCTTCAGGATATCAATGCGATAGCCAACTAGTGATAGAGCCATATCTTTATTGAATTTGGTGAGTTCCTCTTTTGATTTTCTGTCTAGAAGATTGAATTGCTCAAAGGTCTCTTTTATGTTTTTTTGAACAGTTTTCATATTCTCTTCAATTCGCTTGCGTTCCTTAAGGCTGAGCTTATGAAATTCTTCTTCACTCAAAAGTTCGCCATTGTTCTTTAGGGGAATGGGAGCAAATCCCACGGGTATTCTCTTGATTTGAAAGCCTTTTTTTTGAGCCTTTTTCTCTATGTCGGAAAAGAGCTGTCGTTTTTGCTCTTCGTAACTTTCCGAGATCTTGGAGGTTCTTTCCTTATAGTCTTTGGTTTCAAAAGCTTTGGGTATTTCTGTCCTAAGGCTGATGAGCAAATCTTTCATCTCTTTCTGCCATATTTTTCCTTTACCAGACGGAAGGGCTATAGACATGGGTTGGTCGGGATCCTGGAAGTTATTGACATAACACCAGTCGCCGGGGGCCTCTTTCTTAGCGGCAAGTTCCCTGAGGATTCTCTCTACAGTACTCGTCCTTCCAGTATCGCTCACGCCAGCTACATAGACGTTATAGCCAGGACTATCGATATTGAGGCCAAATTCGATGGCCCTGATAGCTCGATTCTGTCCGAACATACCCCTTATTTCTGGTACTGCTTCAGTGCTCTCGTAGGTAAAATCTTTTAGATCGAAGTTCCTCTTTAGCTGATCATACGAAAGAGCCTGGTATTTCGGCTTCACTTTAGCCTCCTTTGTTACAAGAAGATTATTTTCAGGGTCTTTTTCCCAGTACTAGCCTCGGCGCTGGTGACTCACCTAGAAGCTTTGATAATCTCATCTAGGAAGGCAGACTCGGGGAGAGCTCCTTCAAAGCCAGAGTTTCCTCCTCCAATTACGGCTACTTCTTTTCCCTCAAAAAAAGGAGCATCGCAGATACTACAGTAACTTACTCCCCGTCCTATCAGTCTCTTTTCTCCTGGGACATTAAGGGGGCGAGATCTCTTTCTAGAGGCGATAACTACTGTCTTAGCCCTGAATTTCTTTCCGGTTCGAGTGAGGAGGGAAAAGGTCTTTTCTTCTTTATCTAATTTCTCTATTTCTTCTCCAATTTCCTGGTCTATGGGGAATTGTCTTACCTGTTCTTTGAATTTATTCATTAGCTGACTGCCTTCAATGTATTGATAGCCCATATAGTTTCCTACCTCTGTGGTCCAGAGAACCTGACCTCCCAGGTCCTTGCTGATAAGTAGAGTATTTATTTTCTTGCGAGCAGCGTATACTACAGCAGTCATTCCTGCCGGTCCGCCACCGATTATGACTAAGTCATAAATCAGTTTAGTCTTCCCGGCTGGAACTTTCTCCTCTTTAGAAAGAACGAAGTCTAACTCCATACGTCTCACCTCCTCCTTTCATTCGACCACGTTGGTGGCTAAATTATTTTATAGCAATAAAAATATGAATGTCAATAAAATAGCTTATATCTACCCTGAGAGCTCTGGATCTTTTTTTAAAACAAAATCGTCCTAAAATGTCATTACCAAGGACGAAGTCCTGAAGCAATCTCAAGATAAGTTTAAGACAAGCTTTGCAGTTTCAAGAGGAGATTGCTTCGCTTTGCTCCAGAATCTACACAATGACGAAATTGTACTTTTTCAGAGTCTCTCTACCCTGGTTAATTGACATCAAGCAGGTACGCTATTATAGTTATGATTAGAAGAGGATATTTCTGTCATTGAGTTGACTATATTTCCGCATAGGAATTTAAATAATTTATAAGTGGTGAAGCAGAAGGAGAAAAGTTCCCTCTTGTTCGAGTGGTGAGTAGTTAATTGGTGAGGGGTTAATTAACCATTAACCAATAAGTTATGCCGAGCGTAGTGAGGCCTATCTTATTTGGTTACCAGGGATTTGATGAAAAGGCAAAGGAGAAAATCCTTTATTTTAGGAAGGTAAGTTAAAGATGAAATATAGAGAGTTTATAACAGAGCTTGAACGAGGGAATGTTGCTCTAGCTTATCTTTTTGAGGGAGAAGAAGGCTATCTAAAAAAAGAGGCCCTAAAAAGGCTTAAGAAGAAGATTATCTCACCTGACTATGAAGATTTTAACTATGAGAGATTTTCCGGCGAAAATAGTGCGGTGGGCCAGATTATAGAATCATTGAGTACACTTCCTCTTAAGGGAAAATGGCGACTGGTAGTAGTGGAAGAAGTGGATAAACTATCAGAAAAAAATCAAAAGATTGTCGCTGAATATCTAGATAATCCAGTGAAGACTACCTGTCTTGTCTGCCTAGGAGAAAAAATAGACAAACGAAGGAAGCTTTACAAAGACTTTTTGAAAAAGGGCAAAATTGTCTCCTTTTACTCCTTGTATGATGGGGAGGTTGTCGATTGGATTAAGAAAAGAGTAGAAGAAGAGAACAAGAGAATCAGCCCTGCGGCTCTATTTTGTATTAAAGAAAGAGTGGGGAGCGCCAGGCGAGACTTGAACAATACTATAGAAAAACTCCTTCTCTATATACACCCTAGAAAAATAATAGAAAAGGAGGACATAGAAGAGGTATTAGGAGAAGGCGCAGGGGGAGGAGTATTTGATTTAACTAAAGCCATAAGGGAAAGAAATCTTGCGGGAGCTATCTCTATTCTGGCAAAGCTTCTGGAGAGAGGAGAGGCACCTTTAAGAATCCATTCTCTTATAACACGGGAGATGCGGATATTACTAAGAATCAAAGAAAAAGAGGGAAAGATCTCTTCTCAGGAGGTATGCACTATTATTTTCGGTCCAAGGAGCTATTATCCGCCCTTTTATACAAAAATAGCTAGCGATTACATTAGAGCAGTGAGGAAACTCGATTTTCCTGATTTAATCACTAGCTATCAATATCTAGTAGAAACAGAAGCCTCCATTAAAACCGGAAGAGAAGAGCCAGATTTAGCCATTGAAAGAATGATTTTACATATCTTACAGCCGGGGGTCAGGTCTTGAATTGTGAATTTTATCCTTGAAACGGACACCTGGAGTCTGTGACATAAATGATTCTAGCACCCGTCATGCCCGGCCTGAAAACCGCGCAGGGGTCATATGCGCTGTAAACTGCAAAAATTCACGATTCAAGACCTGACCCCTTTCTTGAGAACTTAGCAATGCATAAGGGTATAAAAATTGTTTCTGCAAGCGAATTTCTTCAAATTCTGGAGAATAAAAGGAGGACTAAATAATAGATGGGGGAAAAAATGAAGAAGACTATTTTGTCGATAGCCGTTTTTCTATTTATCTTTTTTTCAGTTGTTGGGGCGGGATATACGACAATGGATAAAAAGGAAGTGTTTTCTCTGGAAGGATTGGGAAATATTTACCTCTCCCAGGAGGCAAAAGAGCTTCTAGGGCAAAACGGTTTTGTGGTTACGCCCGGGGACAAGGATGAAATATATGATGTCTATACGGAATGTAAAGAGTATAATCAGCCAATATTCGTTACTACGGACGCTGTTCTTCATACCTCTCATATATTCTTTGATTATATATTGCGAATTCTTGAGATAGAGAAACTCTACGATATTGCGATTAAACTTACCGACAGAATGCTTGATTTATCCATCAAGCAGCACAATGAAGCCAGAGATGCTGAAGTCAAAGAAGCAGCTAGATTAAATGTTGGCTTCTTTGCTGTAGCTAAGAAAGAATTCAATCCTGAGTATGAAGTTGGTTTTGGTTTAGCGAACATAGTAGAAAAAGAAATTAGTAGTATGGAAAGTCACACAGGGCTAGAATTTAGGGAACTCCTGACTTATATAGACAACCCAAATCTTATGATGACTCCTTATGCATATGAAGACTATAGCCAATACGTTCCCAGGGGTCACTATACCAGAAATGAGAAATTCAAGAGATATTTTAAGGCCTTGATGTGGTACGGGCGGATTGACTTCAAACTAAAACCAGGGAAAGCAGAGCCTGCCCTAACGCATGGAAGGAAGATGACCCTTCAGGCTCTTCTCATGGCTGATGCGCTTTTGAAAAACGAGGAGGTCCACAGGTTGTGGGAAAAGATTTATGAACCTACAGCCTACTTCGTGGGCAAGACCGACGATCTATGTGTTGATGATTATATTAGACTTATCAAGGAAATTTTTCCAACTGAGGGGACTGTTGACAAATATAATGATAAAACCAGGTTAACAGATTTTATTCAAAAAGCCATGGAGCTGTGGCCACCAAAGGTTCTCTCTGGCGCAGTATTTGTCGAGGACGGTGAGTTTGCTGTTTCAACCAAGGCTTTCAGGTTTATGGGGCAAAGATTTATCCCTGACTCCTATATGTTCCAGGAACTTGTCTATGGAATAAGAGACAAAAAAGAGATTCTAAAATACAAAGGGAAAGAAAAGCCTTTCACCATGGAGTTTATCCCCAATATAGGGCCAGCCAGAGCCTTTCCCCGCGCCCTGGACATACTGGCTGTCCTGGGCTCAAAAAGAGCTCTTGATATTCTTGAGAAGGACGGAGATACAGAGTATGAATATTACTATGAACAATTAAATAAATTAAGGGAAGAATTTGCATTAAAGACTGAGGAAGAATGGAAACAGAATCTTTACTGGCGCTGGCTCTATGCCTTACTTCCACTTCTTGAAGAAAACAAGGACGAAAATCCACCGGAATTCATACAGAATATCGCCTGGATAGATAAGGAGCTCCAGACTACTCTTGGCTCCTGGACCGAATTAAGGCACGATACCATACTATATGCAAAACAGAGTCAAACTATGCTGGCAACAGTAATGCCTCAGAAACCAGAATTCACCTATGGTTATGTTGAGCCATATCCTGAAGTTTATCAAAGAATAGAAGAGATGATGAAAGACCTCAGGTGTAATCTTGAGGTACTTGGTATTACTCCTGAAGGAATACCAGAAAAGATAAGGTCCTTTGAGAATCTTTTAGCTAAACTCAAGACAATATCAGAAAAAGAGCTCATTCAAAAATCATTAACAGAGGAAGAATATAGACTTATCTGGAATATCGGAGCTAATCTTGCTTCAATGAAGAATTTCCCATCCGAAATTATGAAAAAGATAACCTCCGATACCGATGAAAAGATAGACCTCGTAGCCGATGTCCATACTGACCCTAACACTAAACAGGTTCTTGAGGAAGGTGTTGGTTCGCCCTTTGATATCTGGGTAATCATTGAGGATAGTAAAGGTAAGAGATTATGCCGTGGTGCTGTTTTTTCCTACTATGAGTTTAAGCATCCTATGAAAGATCGCCTGACAGATGAAGAGTGGCAAGAAATGGAAGAGAAAAAAGAACGACCTCTTCAGCCTGACTGGCTAGGAAGTTTCATAGTGAACTAAAGGGAAGAGATTCAAACTCAATAGAACTATACCCCAAAATTCCAATTTCTCATATGGAGTGGGGACGGGGCAAGAGGACTATGAAACCTAGGAGAAGAAAGCGTAAGAAAGCACTCAAGGAGTGGTCACACAACCTACTATTACTCTATCTGGAAAGTCTTGAGCAGTTAGAGGAGACTTCAAGTCAAAGTCATAACAAATTATTTTTTTTCTGAGTCCCATAAGGTCTGAAACATTTCAATGAATAAGACAGAAAGGATTAAATTAGAGAGAGTCCTTATCGCCTACTTTAAGGAAATTCATAAAATCTACGCAGGCGGTGATTTTAGAGAAGAAAGCTTCTATCCATCAGTTAAAAGTCTCGTTGAAGATTGTTCTAAACTTTTCCAGATGCAAGCGGAAGCAAGTGTTCTTGTCCTACCCAAAAAGACAGAAGCAGGAATTCCTGATTTTCGCATTGATAAGAATGGCGAGATTGTCGGGTACGTCGAAGCTAAATCACCAGATACTAATCTTAGAGAAATCGAAGACTCTGAACAACTCAAAAGATATCGAAACTCACTACCAAACCTTATTTTAACCAATTTCTTAGAGTTCAGGTTATACAGAAATGGTGACCTCATAGATGATGTGGAAGTAGGCCGTCAGTTCATCTTACAGAGAGTGAAGTTTCCTCCCGTTCCCGAAAAAATAGATTTATTTTATGAATTACTACAAAAATTCTTTTCTTTTTCCACACCCAAGATTCAGAAATCATCCGACCTCTCTATTGAACTTGCCAAGCGAACTAGATTTCTTGAGCACATCCTACAAGAAGAGCTTTCGCAGGAAAATGAGGAAGTAACAAGATACTACAAGGCTTTTCGGGAAGAACTTATAGAGACTTTGACAAAGGAGAGATTTGCCGACCTTTATGCCCAGACTATTACCTATGGTCTCTTTGCTGCCAGAATGAAGGTCCAAAATGTATTTAAAAGAGAAACTGCCTGGAAATTCATTTCTGAAGGCCTACCTTTACTTAAGGAGATATTTTATTCTATGACAGGACCTCATTTTCCTGAATCCTTGACCTGGGTCGTTGATGACATAAGTCAGGTACTTGAGAAGGCAGACATTTCATCGATATTAAAGGAGTTCAAAACAACTCGATGGGAGGAAGATCCTGTAATTCATTTTTATGAGACCTTTCTTGCTACTTATAATCCAGCAGAAAGACAACGATTAGGGGTTTATTATACTCCCTTACCTGTGGTTTCGTACATCGTTAGGTCCATTCATAAGCTTTTAAAAGAAAAATTTGGAAAAAGTGAAGGGCTTGCTACAAGCGATGTTACCCTTCTTGATCCAGCAGCAGGGACTCTCACATTTATAGTGCAGGCAATAAAAGAGGTTAAGAGAGAGCTAGAAGAAAAGAAGAAAGAAGGACTCATTACATCATACATAGAAGAACATATCTTACCGCATTTCCATGCCTTTGAGATTCTTGTGGCCCCATATACTGTGGGACATTTCAAGGTTTCTATGGTTTTAGAAGACATGGGTTATCGGTTTAAGAAGGACGAACGGTTTCAGTTTTACCTGACGAATACCTTAGAGATGAAGACACCACGGCAGATGAGTTTTCTAATTGACCTTACCAAAGAAGCTCAGGAAGCAAACAGAATAAAGGAAAAAGTTTCGATTCTGGCGGTTCTTGGCAATCCTCCCTATTCAGTTAGCTCAGAGAATAAGTCGGAGTTTATCGAGAACTTAATGGATGATTATAAAGAAGATGTGAGGGATGAGCGGAATATTCAGCCACTTTCAGATGATTACATAAAATTCATTCGATTTGCCCATTGGAAAATAGCCCAAGCAGGTAAAGGAATCCTGGGATTCATTACCAATAACTCCTATCTTTCTGGCATAATCCATCGAGGAATGAGAGGAAAACTTCTGGAAACCTTTGATGAAATCTACATTTTGAATCTTCACGGTTCTTCAAGAATTGGTGAGAAGACACCAGAAGGCGGCAAAGATGGGAATGTCTTTGACATCCAGCAAGGGGTTGCCATTGTTCTTTATGTGAAATTGGAAAAATTACCTAAAGAGAAAAAGGTTTATTATGCTGACCTCTGGGGACTAAGAGAGGCCAAGTATGCATACCTTTTCGGGAATGATGTCCAAACAACCACCTGGCAAGAGCTTAAACCCGTTACCCCTTACTACTTCTTTGTCCCAAAGGATTTTGCATTACAATCTGAGTATGAGAAATTCTGGAAGATAACAGATATTTTTAAGAAGTGGTCAAGTGGAGTAAAGACTCATCGAGATCATTTTGTAGTAGGATTTGTCAAAGAGGAAATACTTCAGAGACTTCGGGTATTCACTGGGAATTTAACTGATGAGTTGGTGAAAGAAGGTTTAAAGTTGAAGGATACAAGGGATTGGAAGTTAAGAGAGGCAAGAGAAAAAGCAAAGAGGGGAGATTCGGAGAATAAAATTTACTCATATGCATATCGTCCCTTTGACGATAGAAAAATTTGTTATGAGCTGTGCCTGATTGATAGAGGATGCGATAGATGGGACTTAATGAAAAATTTCTTGTTTGAGAACTTAGCAGTTGTAACAAGTAGAAAGTATCCTCCAACAAAGAACTTCGGAGCCATAGCTTCCAATCATATAGGTGATATTCATTTTGCAGCAGATCAAAGTTACTTTTTTCCCCTTTACCTCTACGCGTATGAACCTGAGAAACGATTATTTGACAATGAAGTACACAAGGCAGACCGCATACCAAACTTCACTTCTGAGTTTCTACAAACAATTAAAGATTCTCTTGGCTCACAGCCATCACCGGAAGAGATTCTGCATTACATTTATGCTGTCCTTTACTCCCCCACTTACCGAAAGCGCTACGAGGAATTTCTCAAAATAGATTTTCCAAGTGTTCCATTGCCTTCAAATGTTAAGTTGTTCAAAGAACTAAGCAATCTTGGGAAAGAACTGGTTGACCTCCATTTGCTTAAAGCTCCAGGCCTTGATGAAACTGAGATAGCCTTTCCAAAAGGTGGTTCCAATACGGTGGGAAAGATTTGCTATGATGAAGGAAGTCAGAGAGTTTTTATAAATAAGGAGCAGTATTTTGAGGGCATGTCAAGAGAAGTGTGGGATTATCGAATTGGAGCCTATCAGGTGATGCAGAAATATCTGAAGGACAGAAAAACTCGAAAACTTTCCCTTGATGAGATTAACCATTATATGAAAGTGGCAAAAGCTATTCGATTAACAATTGAGCTACAAGAAAAGATTGATGATGTCTATAAAGAACTCGAATCTAACTCGATACATTATACGACAACATAGAGGATTTGTGTTGTCTGAATCCTTGTTTCGCAAAGATTTCATGTACGCTGGGAACGGTATGTGATGATTGTCTATTATTTTGTTATTACCCTCTGGACGCTTTGCTAACGCAAATCATGGAAACGTTATATCACATTACGTTCCAGAGAATTAGCCATTCTTACTGTGTGAGGTTGTGATCCTATGGGAAAACGGCTGAGAAGAAGGATGGCCACTGAACGGAGTATTCGTGAAGATGCCTAGCCAAATATATAATTGGAAGCGGTTCTGGTGTCCGAGGACAGGTAGGATCAATCTGTCCGACGGTGGATATCTTCTCGATCCAGATTCAAAGTTGGGACATATCTATAATCCTGATGTGGTACCCTTTGAATCTGTAGGTCAGATTCCGTCCTTGGCACTACTTGGTGAACCTGGAATTGGCAAGACGCAAAGCATGCAAGCGCAACGAGAAGCTATAGAGAAAAGGGTTGAGAAGGAGGGTAATCAGCTAATCTGGCGGGATCTTCGTTCATACTCAAGTGAAGATAGACTAGTTCGCGATTTATTTAAAAACGAGCGCTTTATTTCTTGGGTGAAAGGCACACATCTGATTCATCTTTTCCTTGATAGCCTGGATGAATGCCTATTACGAATCAACACTCTGGCAGCATTGCTGGTCGATGAACTGAGAAAGTATCCTGTTGAACGACTTCGTCTTCGCATCGTCTGTCGGACAGCCGAATGGCCCCTCACGTTAGAGGCAGGATTGAAGAGACTATGGGGTGAGGATAAGGTGGGAGTGTATGAGCTCACTCCCTTGCGTCGCAAGGATGTTTTGGAAGCGGCGAAAGCCAATAACTTAGACCCGGAGGTCTTCTTAGCTGAAATCGATCGAATGAAGGCCGTACCACTCGCTTCTAAGCCGGTTACACTTAGTTTTCTCCTAAATATCTCCCGTCGGACTGGCCAATTCCCTTCCACTCAAGCGAAGTTATACCTTCGGGGTTGTCGACTGCTCTGTGAAGAGCCCAGCGAAAATCGCCGCACTGCAGGGCTCACGGGCAATTTCACGACTCAGGAACGCATGGCTGCCGCAGCTCGCATTGCTGCTATCACTATGTTCGCTAACCGATATGCTATCTGGGTCGGTGTAGACCGGGGTGACGTTCCAGAGGAAGATACAACGGTTCAAGAGCTATGTGCCGAAAGTGACAGTATTGAGGGCGCGCAATCCCGAGTGACCGAAGGTGCTATTAAGGAAACGCTGTCCACTGGATTATTCTCGTCTCGCGGACCGAACCGGATGGGCTGGGCTCATCAGACTTATGCTGAATTTCTCGCTGCTCACTATCTGGTACAACACCAGATGACACTGACCCAGATGATGAGTCTCATAGTTCATCCTGGCGATCCTCAAGGAAAACTTGTTCCTCAGCTCCATGAAGTAGCAGCTTGGCTAGCCGGGATGGAGCCCAATGTGTTCCGAGAAATCATGGCAGCAAATCCTGAAGTATTGCTTCAAAGTGATATAGCAACCGCCGATGAGAAAACTCGAGTGGCTTTGGTCGAAACCTTGCTAAGGCTGTGCGACGAAGAAAAATTGTCGTACCGTACTTTTGCTTACGATGAGCGGTGCAGAAAGCTTGCCTATCCAGGTTTAGCTGAAAGACTCCGGTCTTATATTTGCGATGATACCAAAGGCTCTACCGTGCGGCGAGTAGCGATCCACATCGCAGAAGCCTGCGAACTACAAGTGCTTCAAGATGACCTTGCACATATAGCTCTAAATGCGTTCCAACCACTGTTGGTCCGGATTGGTGCCGCAAGTGCCATAAACCATATCGGTGATGATGGGACAAAAGCGAAACTAAAACCCTTGGCCACTGGGGAAGCAGGAGATGATCCTGATGACGAATTGAAAGGATATAGTCTCCAGGCGGTGTGGCCAGCGCATATGACAGCTAAAGAGTTATTCGCTGTTCTTGCTCATCCCAAAAGAGAGAATTTCTTCGGCGCATACTGGAGATTCCTTCACTGCGATCTTATGCGTCACCTTCAGTTCGCTGATTTGCCAATGGCTTTGGAGTGGGTCGAAAAGCAGGAATCTCGACACAAACTGCCTCATCCGTTTGGGGAACTTGCGGATGCTATTATGCTGCGAGGATGGGGGCAACTCCAACGCCCAGGTGTACTGAAGGCTTTTGCCAGAGCAGCCCTGTCACGACTCCAGTATCATGATGAGATTGTGAGAGAGCGCCTCGACCCACCTTTTTCGAGTGTGTTGAGTACCGATCACAACAAACGCCATCAGGTCCTGGAGGCAATGCTTCCCATGATTCGAGATCCCAAAAAGGATTCTATATGGCTGGTCCACTCGGAAACGCCAATAGTTCTGAATAAAGACATTCCATGGATGATCGAACGTTTAGAGGCATCGGTATCTGAACAGACTCAGCGAGCGTGGGCTCAGCTGATGCGAGTCTTTGATTGGCGTGAAAGAAAGTACTTAGATACCGTCCTTACTGCCAGTGAGAACAATCGTATCCTTAATGAAGCACTTGCACGGTTTCTCAAGCCGATTGAGCTCAACTCACCCAAAGCCCGGAAAATGAAGAAGGACTATCTGGAGATGCAAGAATGGCAGAAACGCCGTCAAAATCGTCCCCTTTTGGTACCATCACTTACAGAGCGAATCGCCTTGCTTTTGCAGGAGTTTGAATCTGGCAACTTGGCAGCATGGTGGCGTTTGAATCGGGAAATAACACTTGAACCAAACGGCATATACTATGGGAATGAACTTGAGTCGGACTTGACAGTTCTTCCTGGGTGGAAGGCATCTGATGCTAGAATTAGAGCGAGAATGGTAAAGGCCGCCAAAAGATATGTACTCGAACAAGATCCAGAGACTTCCAAATGGCTGGGTACGGATACCATAGCTCGGCCAGCATTTGCTGGCTACCGGGCCCTGCGACTCCTATTAAAAGAAGCGCCTGGTTTTGTCCCTGCCATTCCTGCCGAGGTGTGGAAAAAATGGGCACCGATTATCCTTGCGTATCCTACCTCGAACGGTGCGGAAGGTGAAGAGCCTCATCATAACTTAGTAAGAATAGCGTATCACCAAGCTCCTACTGAGATTATTGAAACCTTAATTATTATGATAGATAGGGAGAATAGGGAATATGGCTCCATTTCTATTACCCGTAAGGTTGAACATTGTTGGGATGACCGTCTGGCGAATGCCCTGTTGATCAAGGCGAAGGACAAGAAGTTAAGGCCCGAGTGCATGGATTCCCTGCTCAGTGATCTTCTGGATCATAATATTGATGAAGCTAGAGTGTTTGCAGAGTCACTTGTTCCCTTCCCACCTCCTTCTCGTGGAAAAGGACGATCAAGGGCGATCGTGGCAGCCCGTGTGCTCATGGCTCATGCCCAAGGTGCTGGTTGGTCGACTGTCTGGCCAGTCATTGAGCGAGATACTGAGTTTGGTCGAGAAGTGATTACAACTCTAGCACATGGTCTTGACCGGAACGCAGCGAGCATTGCGCAGCAGCTTACAGAGGATCAACTGGCAGACCTATACATCTGGTTGGTCCAACAGTATCCACACGCTGAAGATCCTAGGCACGAAGGAGTGCATTTCGTAGGGCCTAGGGAAAGCGTAGCCGATTTTAGGAACTCAATCTTGCATCACCTCGAACGCCGTGGTACGAAGAAGGCATGTGACGCAATTCGACGAATTACCAGTGAATTCCCTGGGGAAAAATACCTGAGATGGACGTTGTTTGAAGCTCAGAATATTACCCGTCGGCGTACTTGGGTACCACCTCGGCCAGATGATATTCTTAGGATGGCAAGCAATCAACAGGCGCGTCTGGTTCAAAGCGGAGATCAACTGATTAGCGTGTTAGTTGAATCACTGAAGAAGCTGGAGGCAAAGCTTCAAGGTGAGATGTCTGCTGTACAATTTCTCTGGGATAAAGACGAACCCAAGGATGAAAACTCATTTTCTGATTTTGTAAAACTCCATCTCGACGGAGACCTTAGAGGGAGAGGCATCATTGTGAATCGAGAGGTTCGAATTCATCGTGGTGAGAAGACAGATATCCATGTCGATGCTGTTATACAAGATTCACAAAGGAAAGAGTATGACTCTGTAACCGTGATCATTGAAGTAAAAGGTTGTTGGAATCAAGAACTAAATCAAGCAATGGAAACACAGCTCGTAGATAACTACATGAAGGATAGCCATTGTCAGTACGGTTTGTACCTTGTGGGCTGGTTTAATTGCGAGCAGTGGAATAATAAAGATTACAAGAAGCAACGAGCTCCAGAAATTGATATCTGTGAAGCGCAAAGACAATTCGACGCTCAGGCTGCTGAGTTGTCCAAGGAAAACATGCGAATCAAAGCTTTTGTTATCAACACAGCGCTTCGCAAAGCCCGAAATTGTTCTGCGTAAAGGATAACCGGTTCTGAGTATGCAATACTTGATTACTATAACTGCATAAGTTAGGAATAGGCGAGGATGATCAGTAAATTTGAAGTTTTTATTAGTGGTAATCAGAAGGAGCTTAAAGAAGAACGCTTGGCAGTAAAAGAGATAATCCTTGGCAGTACTATCTTGAGAAGGTTTTTCGACGTCTTTATTTTCGAAGAGCTACCTGCCAGAGGGAAGTCTCCCACTATGATCTACCTGAAGGGAGTGGATAATAGCGATATTTATATCGGTATAATTGGCAATGAATACGGAATTAAAGGCAAAGATGGCTTTTCTGCCACAGAAAGAGAATTCAGACGTTTTGTTAAAAAAGGTACACAAAGAGAAATATTGATTTTTATCAAGGGTAAAGACGATTCAAGAAAAGACAAATATACACAAAAGTTCATAGGGACTATAAAGAACTCTTACATTTATAAACGGTTTACCAACGTAGACGAGTTGAGAACTCAGGTTCTTAATAGCCTTATTTCTCATCTTGATGACAAAGGAATACTAAGCGAATTATCTTTCGATGAGACTCTCTGTCGAAAGGCAAGGTACGATGCAATAGATGAAAAAGAGGTGAAAGACTTTTTAGAAAATAGAGCGACTAAACTCAAAGTCGATATACCTCAAATATCGATAAAAGACTTTTTGACAAAAACATTAAAAATTGTTGGGAAAAAGAACGGTGAATTCCTTCCTACTAATGCTTGTCTACTTTTCTTCGGGAAGAATCCTGCTGACTATATTTCTCAAAGTGAGATACGAATTGCTCGATTCAGAGGCACCACACGTACCGAGTTTATCGATTCAAAGGAAATAAAAGGTCCTATCTATAAGATGCTGGATGAAGTGGAAGCGTTTTTTAAGAGGAATACCCGTCTAGCCAGTAAGATAGTTGAATTTAAAAGAGTGGATATTCCAGAATATCCTTATGAAGCAATAAGGGAAGCAGTTGTTAATGCTATTGCCCATAGAGATTATACCTACCACTGGGCACCAATTATGGTCTCGATTTTTAATGATAGAATAGAGATTAACAGCCCAGGTGACCTCTTGCCAGGTTTGGATATTAAAAATTTAGAAGGCCACCATGCTACACGAAATAAGATAATTTGTAGTATTTTTCACGAAACCAAGGATATGGAAAGATTTGGCACGGGTATTGGTAAAATGAAAAGACTTATGAGGACACATGGGTTATCCGAACCCGAATTCTTAGAAGAAGGAAATTTCTTTGTGGTGAAGTTTTATGGGCCTGGTGATAAAATTCTGGACTTAGTTCCCAGTATACCAAAAGAAAGACAGATAGATTTGAGAGAGTTAGGCTTAAAAAACAGACAGATAGAAGCGTTGAAAATGATGGTAAATCAGAAAAAAACTTTCACTGTCGGTCAATATGTGAGGGAATTTGGAATTACTGACAAAACGGCAAGAATGGATTTGAAAAAACTTATATCAAGAAATCTTGTAGAAAAAGTTGGCAAGACAAAAGGTGCGCATTTTCGAGCAAAAGCAATATTACCGAAATAATTCTAAAACTACCGAAATAATTACCGAATAAATTACTTAAAAATAGGGACAGCGACCATTATTATCGACAGATTGAGCCGCTATATAAACTTCTGATATACCACGAATATCAAGAATTGCAGCGCCGGGGTTTCCTCATCATCTTACTCAGAGGGGAAATTATCAGCACTGTGTTTTTGAAGACAAAGATGATTTCAGACAATATTTACAATGACTTAGAGATTATGCTCGAGGAAACTTCTTGAAGATATGGCTATATTGTTCTATGAGTAAGAATCAATAAATGGTCTCTGCCCCTATTGATTGCATATACTGTGGATAATTGGAAGTATAAACGCAATAATGCGTTTATAAGTTGTTAAGGCGAAAGCGCAAAACACAAAGAGGTTTGAAGATGTCTAATTTCTTTCAGACATTGAAGCAACTTGTATCTCAGGGAGTTGAAGGTTATTTTGCAGTCAAATACGCTGAGTTCGCCAAGAACACAGAAAAATTAAGAGAAGAGTACAGAAGGTTGGCTGATAAGGCTGCTTCTATGGTTCAAGAAGGTAAGCTTCTTGAAATTGGTCCTGGGCCGGGATATATCTCTATTGAGATAGCTAAACTTTCGCCGAAAATGGAAGTCATTGGATTAGATATATCTGACACTATGATTGAGATTGCAAAGAAGAATGCGAATGAACAAGGTCTATCAGAGAAAATTGGATTCAGGAAGGGCGATGCTTCAAAAATGCCATTCGGAGATTCTTCGTTTGACTTTGTTATATCAAGTGGGTCGCTCCATCACTGGAAAAAACCAACCCAAATATTCAATGAGATATATCGTGTATTAAAGCCAGGTCGTAGGGCTTTAATTTCTGACTTGCGAAAAGATGCTCCGAAAGAAAAAATAAAAGAATGGGCAAACATTATTGATTCGAAAATCATGCGTTGGGGATTAAAACATTCGTTTGGAGAAAGCTACACAGCACAGCAAATTGAGAAAATTATAAAGGACACTCAATTTACAAACTTTGAGATCAAGGTAGAAGAAGTCAACTTGGAAATTTGGCTTAAAAAATAATCATCATGGAAAACGAAGGAGGTAAGAACTGATCCATAAATTTGCGCCATCGCCCAACAGAGCGTATCTGGCTTCGTGCCTTCGGCTTTCGCCCAAATCCCTCGCTTCGCTTGGGACTTCACATGTCTGCAAAACGTTGTACGCAAAAAGCGCGCGGAAGAAAAATACTCTGCCATCCGTGACTCGTAACTTATCTATAAGTAATCTAAAGGACTTTTGATTTTATTTTTATATTCAAGAATTACATGTGTATAAATCATTGTAGTTTCTATCTGTTTATGTCCTAACAACTCCTGTACAACTCTTATATTTACACCTGATTCAAGTAAATGAGTAGCAAAGCTGTGCCTGAGAGTATGAGCACTTATTTTTTTTGGAATATTGGTTTTTCTTGATGCATTTTTAATGGCTTTCTGGAAATTACTTTCATGAATATGATGTTTATAAATATTACCATTTATTTTATCCATATAATGATCTTTAGCTGGAAAAACCCAATGCCATCCCCATTCTTTGCTTGCATTAGGATATTTCCTGGATAACGCATCAGGTAGCTTTACAAGTCCATGACCTAATTCTAAATCATTCAAGTATTGATTTTTACAAAGACTGATATGTTCTTTTAAATCCGGCTTAATATTTTTCGGCAACATCACTATTCTATCTTTATCGCCTTTCCCTGAATGAATTGTGACAGTGTTTGATTCAAAATCAATATTTTTTATTCTCAAGCTCATACATTCCATCAATCTTAGTCCGCAGCCATATAATAATTTTGCCATAATAAGATATGTACCAGATAAATATTCAAAAACCTCAGCGACTTCTTCTCTGGTAAGAACAGTGGGTATTTTACGATTTATTTTTGCGCGAAGAGTACTTTCCATATTCTCAAGATTTTTATTTAAAACATTGCGGAATAAAAAGAGAATCGCATTAAATGCTTGATTTTGAGTGGAAGCAGAGACATTTCTTTCTTTTACAAGATTTGTCAGGAAATTTTTCACATCCATAGATTCATACTCAGTAATATCTTTATTTACAAAGTTATAAAATTGCTTGAGCCAGTTAATATAACTCTTTTGTGTTTTTATTGAATAATGTTTTAAGCTAATTATTTCTTTAGTTTTTATTATTAAATCATCTAAGGATAGATTGTCCTTATCACTGTTAACATTCAACGGCTGATGGGTGCTTTTAATGCTTTTATCGCTCTCTATAAATTTCTTAAACTCTTTAAAATTTGTATTTGACTCCATAGTTGATATGTATTCCCTTCATTATATAGATTTCAGTATATTACGACATTAGCTGTATTATACAGAGAGATATTAGTTTGTAAAGCTTTTTTTGCAAAATATTAGCAAAATAAGCATAAAATTCAGTTGACATATTGATACTCTGTGTGTATAATAGAACTCTGTATAATAATAAGTTGGGGCCTGCAATTTGAAAGGAGGAGAAGCGTGAGAATTAGAAACATAAATGGCACCAGTCAGAACACATGCAAATGTGGAAGTTGGCTTAATCACTGGACGGAGTTCTCCGGCCAGGCAGTCCCAAGTTATTGCCCGGCGCAGGACTGCCTTGAAAAGGAATTGCTCGGCGCCCATGTCCAGAAGGGCAGCTCCAGTGACAACAGCTGGTACATCTTCCCACTCTGCAAGACACACAACGCGGCCACTGGACAATCACTTGAGGTGAGCGACGCCTACAAACTAGTGTCCGCAAACGTCAGCCAAACCTGCGGGTGAGATGCCTTATTCAGGTTCAGCGGCCCTAACAAGGCGGATGCAGGCGACGGCAAATACCCGCGCGTGATCCGCGACGTTAGGGATAAATAAAGTACAAATGTTTTAAATATAATTCATAGGTAAATAGCGATGAATATAGACAATGCACAAAAAGCATTCAATAAACTTAAGGAAAAATGGTTAATTTCGATTGATAAAATTATAACAGAGCCAGATACAAGATTTCAGGTAATAGATTTAATACTTACTAATGTTCTTGGGTGGAATAGGAAAGAAATCAAAATAGAACCTCACACAGACTCAGGGTATATAGATTATTTAGTGCATGCAGAAGGCCGTGGAAGATTAGTCATAGAAGCCAAGAAAGCTTCAAAGATACTTATTGATACTCGTAATCCAAGAATGAATTATTATCAATTGAACGGTGCAGCTTTAAAATCAGCGACAGACGGTATAAAGCAAGCAAGGAATTATTGTTCAGGTACTGGTGTTCCCTTCGCAGCATTAACTACAGGAATTGAATGGATCGGTTTCATGGCATTAAGAACAGATGGTAAACCTCCAAACGACGGTAAAGCAATTGTATTTCCATCCCTGGAATCAATTTCTGATAATTTTGCCACCTTTTTTGATTTTTTCTCTAAAGACAGTATATTGAATGAATTGCATAAAGTTCGATTTAACGAGGCAGAAGGATTAAGCATTGATTCTTTAGAAAGATTATATCAAGTAGTTGAAAAAAACCAAATAACACTTTTAAAAAAATCTAAATTTGCGTCCGATATGCATCAAATATTTGAAGAATTTTTTAGTTCAATATCGGATGAGAATGATCGTGAAATGTTAGTTAAATGTTTTGTAGAGACTAAAGAAAGTAAGGAGACGGATATCAACCTCCAGAAAATTGCCAAAAATCTTTTGAACCAAATTGAAGTTGTGTCTTCTGATAAGGGTGAAGAACTCCAAGAACAGATTCGTTTTGCAATACAAACACGTCGTGGCGAATTTGTACTAATCATAGGGAATAAGGGAGCTGGGAAATCAACATTCATTGATCGTTTTTTTAATTTGATATTAGATACAGATCTACGAAAAAAAAGTTTAGTTATTATAATTGATCTGGCGAATTCAAGTGGAGATTCAAATACAATAGTAGAATGGTTACTTGAAAGTCTGAAGGATAAATTAGAATCCATATTATTCAAAAATACGGCACCGACTTATGAACAGTTACAGGGCGTGTTTTACAAAGAATATCAAAGGTGGATGGTTGGTGAACATAAATATTTATATGAAAAAAATAGAAATGAATTTAAAATTAAATTTGGAGATTATATTTCAAAATTTATTATTGACCATCCTCAAAAATATGTAACTCATTTATTGAATGATACTATTCGGTCAAGAGTATTAATGCCATGTTTAGTATTCGATAATACCGACCATTTTCCTCAACAATTTCAAGAAGAAGTATTTCAATTCGCACAGTCTATACATAGAAGTGTTTTCAGTTTTATAATCTGTCCAATTACAGATAGAACTATTTGGCAACTTTCTAAAGAAGGGCCTTTTCAGTCTTATTCAACAAGGTCGTTCTATTTACCTACGCCCTCAGCAAAAGAAATTCTAAATAGGAGAGTTGTATTTATCAGACAAAAATTAGATAAAGAAAAACAAGAAAGAGGAGAATACTTTCTGAAAAGGGGAATTAGTTTAAAAATTTCTGATATGAAGGCATTTACAGCTTGCATTGAGGATATTCTCGTAAAAACTGATTATGTAGCAAGAATGGTGGGTTGGCTTTCAAATCATGATATTAGAAGAAGCCTTAAAATTTCTCAAAGAATAATAACTTCTCCATCCATTTTACTAGAAGATTTAGTCAAAACATTCCTTTCAGATCGAAATCTCTTAGTTCAACCTTATAGAATTTTCAAAGCTCTTATTTTAGGTGATTATAAGTGGTTTAATTCTGAAAATAGTGAGTTTGTTTTAAATGTTTTTACAGTGAATCCAAAAAAAATTACAAGCCCATTGTTAAAATTATCCCTACTTCATCTTTTAATTGATAAAGACAATCAATACAAAGACTCAGAAGAAACATATTTAAACGTAGATAATATAGTAAATTATTTTGACCCAGCGGGTATATCAAGTTCAATTATTAAAGAGAATTTACAAGAATTATTATCTTATCGACTAATTCAACCTTATGATCCGACTGATCAAAAAATATACGAAGATCAAAGACTTAGGGTAAGTCATTCAGGTAGAATTCACCACGAATTTTCGTTGACTAAAGATTCTTATGTTAGCCATATGGCGTTGGTAACCCCGATAAGAAATTATAATCTTGTAAGTGGTATTCGAGTTACTATGCTACCAAAGCTTGGAAAGAGCGAATGGCTGAATATAATATCTACTTTTATAGAATATTGTCTTGAAGAAGATAAAATATTTGTCTCTTTACCAAAAGCACCAACTTATGATAGTCAATCACAATTAAGGCATAGACTAAAAATGAAATGGATTATTTCAAATAATAACGAGAATGTCTAACATATTGCTCAACCTGACTGAAACCGCTCTGTGCGAATCCGACCAGATAGATTTCCGTATCAAGTTTTTTACTAAATATGAAAATTCTGAGCTCCGCAGGTTTCCGCAGGTTAGCATATCGTTATGTTTTGAGAGTTTAAGAAATTTGTAATATAAGGAAAAATAATATATGGAAGTAAAAACCGATTTGAAATTAGGTGATTGCGAAAAAGAATTAAAAAACATACCTAATAATTCAGTTGACCTGATTTTCACTTCGCCTCCTTATGCTGACCAACGAAAAAACACATATGGAGGTATACATCCTGATAAATATGTAGAGTGGTTTTTACCTATCTCTAAACAACTTCTACGAGTTCTCAAGCCTACAGGAACTTTTATATTAAATATCAAAGAAAAAGTAGTTAATGGTGAGCGTAGTACCTATATAATAGAACTTATTTTAGAGATGCGTAAACAGGGCTGGTTGTGGACCGAAGAATTTATATGGCATAAAAAAAATTGTTATCCTGGAAAGTGGCCTAACCGATTCAGAGATGCTTGGGAGAGATTATTACAATTTAATAAAAACAAAAAATTTCATATGTATCAAGAGGAAGTGACCGTGCCGATAGGAGACTGGGCAAAAACTAGATTGAAAAACCTGAGTGAAACAGACAAAATAAGGGATGAATCTAAAGTCGGTAGTGGCTTTGGAAAAAATATTTCAAACTGGCTGGACAGGAATGAAGCTTACCCAACTAATGTTTTGCATCTTGCGACCGAATGTAACAATAAGAATCATAGTGCGGCATTTCCTGAAGGTTTACCTGAATGGTTTATTAAACTATTCACAAAAGAAGGGGATATCGTTCTTGACCCTTTTATGGGTTCAGGAACAACAAACTTGGTTGCTAACCGAATGAAACGAAATTCTATAGGGATAGAAATTGTCCCTGAATACTACGAAATGGTAAGAAGTCGAATTGAACCAGTAGAACTTTTTCTGTTTGAACCGGGTGTAAAATATGAAAAAACTTAACTTAAAGGATGTCTCTAAGTATGTTGAGGAAAATATTGGCGATTTTCACAAAAAAAGAATATCAAGCCTTGATTCTTTAAAACTCTCTAAGGTACTTAAAAGGAAGAATCCGTACCTTTTCAAGGCTAAATATGTCCTTACAGCTGAAAAAATTATTAGAGGTCTTGTTGATGCTCACATATCCTCCAATGAAGAGACTATTTTTGGTGACTGGTTGGAGGGGCTTGCTATTTATATCAACAAAAAAGTTTACGGAGGCTGGAAGTCAGGTGTTACAGGTATTGATTTGGAGTTTAATAAAGATGGTATCAGATATATTGTTAACATCAAATCAGGGCCAAATTGGGGCAATAGTAGTCAAATCGCCAAAATGATTTCTGATTTTAAAACGGCCAAGAAAGCAATAAGAACAAGCAATTCAGGTATAAATATCGTTGCTGTAAATGGTTGTTGTTATGGACGGGACAATAATCCCGATAAAGGCAACTATTTCAAATATTGTGGACAAAAATTTTGGAAGTTCATTTCTGGAAACACCGATCTTTATACAGAAATCATAGAGCCATTAGGGCACAAGGCAAAAGAGAAAAACGAAGATTTTATGAAATCTTATTCTCAAATGATTAACAAATTCACACTCGAATTTGGAAAAGAATTTTGCGATTCTAACGGTGCAATTGACTGGGAAAAACTGGTGAAATTCAATTCTTCAGTAAAACCTCCGGTCAAGAAAAAGAAAAAATAATTGTTGGTGTAATCCTAATGAATACTATATCAAAGCATAACAAATCGCTGCACCTGACCGCGATTCCGCTACGCTTCATTGCGACAGCTGAGCTTGGTCGTTAGGTAATATATATTCTTTGATAGGATAAAAAATATTTAAAGTGAAATATCTCTATGTGTAATTCTAAAAAAATTGTAAGGAAACCTGATAACCTTATCACCAAATATTGGGATGATATGGAAGGTTTCCTTACAGATGCTAAAAAGGTTGATAGGAATTATGAATTATATCTTTCTAATCTTGATAAGGAAGAACGAGCATTGCCTAAATTTAACACTTGGGGATGCCGGTATACGATATTGTCATCTTTTCTCTATCTTGAAGCATTCATTAATCTTGAATATTTCCATCATCTTCCTCTAACTGCATCACCTAAAGAATTGAATCAAACTCAAATTGCGAATTTAGATC
>Ga0307430_1000571_pt1 | contig 31420 bp, 46 predicted proteins | sample SalMarWE160130MG_FD_202159 | JGI IMG/M metagenome (GOLD analysis project Ga0307430, IMG submission 202159) | Salt marsh sediment microbial communities from the Plum Island Ecosystem LTER, Massachusetts, United States - WE1603-130 | ecosystem: Environmental > Aquatic > Marine > Intertidal zone >...
CAACAGTCGACCGAGAAAATGCCTTGACTTCAATTCGCCGAAACAAGTATTCTTCAATCATTCATCCGTTGTTGCACTTGGTAGTTGAATCCAGGAATTGTCTTATAACAGAAACCAAACATTAGTCACGATATCAAATGGAAAAAAGACAAGTATTTCTGTCGAATTGTAATTTTTAAGAAAATAATACCGGCTGATATTCCAAACGCAACTGACAACAATGAAAGTAATTCGATCAGTCCCCCAAGCGATAATGTTTCAATACTTTGGCGCGAATCTTCCACGTGCAGAACATGCCCTGCGGGAAGGTCACCAGATCACCCTTACCCATCTCGACCGGATCACCATCTTCCGGCGTGACGACAACATCACCCGCAAGAAAGTAGCAGGTCTCCTGATCGTCGTAGTGCCAGGGAAACTCCGATTCCTCGGCGCTCCACGTCGGCCAGACACGCACACCCAACTCATCCAATCGACCTTCGTCCACCCCTTTCTCGATCTCGATCGTGGACATGGTTTTATCCTCCCTTTCTATGGATCCATTGTATACAATGGGATCATTGTAGATGCTCTACGCCGGCTGCTTGGCCGGTCTCTTCCCACCCGGCAAGCGCGAAACGAACGGTGTTCCCACCAACATCAACACCGCACTGATAATAAATCCCAAGCGTAAACCGAAACCATCCGCAATGAGACCCAAAACGATCACCACCACGGCACGGATGATAAACGATAATGCCATATATACACCATTTGCCAGCGCGCGATGATCCGGATACGACTCCTGCACCATGGCCATCAGAACCGGTGTGGTCGAGAGCGAAACCAACCCCAATGGCAGCAGCACAACGAAACGCGCCCAATCGGACCAGGCCAGGAAGGCGAACGTGAGCAGCGGTGTCGCCAGCATGGAGATATACAGCACGCTACGGCGTCCCCAACGATCGCTAAGCGATCCACCCAGCAAGGCGCCGACGACACCGGCGCCTTCCAATATCGAGAGCGAAGCACCGGCGAGAAACAGATCGCTGCCTTCTTCGCTCAGGAATATCGGTAAAAAGGTGCTGAAGCAAACGCTCATGAAGGCGCGGAAAAAGAGGAACAGCGCCAACGGCAGCATCAACGCACGCATCTCCCGAAGCGTATCCTTCCAGTGAAGATCACTGACTTCTTCCGGACGCCCAGGGATGTTTCGCAATCGAAAGTACAGAATAAACGAAGCCGCCCAGCCCCCCAGCATCAGCCAGGCCAGTCCCTCCAGTGTGAGATAGCCGATCGCACTGACCAACAGGATCGGCCCGACCGTGCGCCCCAGTTCGCCGCCGACCATCCAGTAACTCATGCCCAACCCGAGACGTTCCCCCGATACCCGCCCGGCCATGACCGGGCCGATGGCATGGATACATGCAGAACTAAACCCCGCGACCAGAAGCAGAATGGGCAGCAGGATGTAAGCCGGAGCCACGCCCAATAAGCTCATCATCGTCGCCGTGAAACCAGGCGCCAGGATCACCAGGTAACGCAGGCTGACCCGATCGCCAATGTGGCCGATTACGGGCTGCAGGATTGAAGGTCCCTGCATGAAAACCGTAAGCAGTCCCGCTTCGGTCTTGGTTAAGAAGAATTTATCGATCAACGCCGGTAAAATCGGTGCCAGGAAGGCCGAATAGGTATCATGAATCCAATGGCCGGCAGCCAGGCTGAGTACATCCGCTGTTTTGAAATCACCTTGCAGCCCGGATCGATGTTTTCCGTCTCTTTCCGCAGCCGGATGGGGTTTTTTAGTTTTCGTCAATGATTTTCCCCGATCAACGCAGGCTATTGACCGAATAATTCTAACAGCATCGGATTGATCGCCGACCAATCGGGAAGCAGTACCTGCGCACCTTCCGCAGTCGTCGTACCCTGGACCATGTTTCGGTCAATCGAACGCATCTCGATCCCTTCGATCCCGGTCCGAGCGAAAGCGACCAGCAAACGCGGCATTTGCCAGACAGGGATGTTGCTGTCAACGAACTTCTGCATGGCGAAGAACGCCGCGGGCAAGCGCGGCCAGGTGCGCGGATCGAGGGCATGTTTCAACGTCGCCTGCAGAAAGACCTGCGCATGCCCCATACGGAAGAAATCATCCCCACCGGATCGATCGCGTACGAATGCCAGGGCGGTCTCTCCGTCCAGCAGGTATTCTCCCGGCGGGAATTTGCCCATCGTGGAATCCAATTCCAATGGAATTCCGCCCAGGGCATCCACAAAAGCCTGTAATCCTTCGAATTGGATGCGGATGTAGTAATCGACATCGACACCGAAATTCAGGCGTACGGTCTCCATCGCGGCCGTTGGACCTGTGCCGTGTTGTTCATTTTCGGCAAAAAGGTGCGCGGCATTGATGCGATTCTCTCCAACGCCCGGAACGACAACCCATAGATCGCGCGGGATGGAAAGCATGGCTATGTCACCCTTTGTCGGCTGGACTGACATTAAAATCATGGTGTCGCTTCGGCCGACAACGCTTCCCTGCGGTGTGCGATCGATGCCCAGGAGCAAGATGTTCGTGCGTATTGGGATCAATATCGGTGCTGTCAATACCAGACAGATGAAAAAACCCAGGATAACGATCAAATTCAGGCAACACGATCTTCGCCGCCGCGCGGGTTGAACGTGCGTCTGGGTTTCATTCATACCATCAAGTGATCTGGAGAGTGTTTTTAGATTCGAATCGTTCATTGACATAGAGACGCATTGTACCATCGCTTTGATCCCGAAGGTCTACAAATCAGGAGATGCGCAATTTGGCCAGGGATTCAGGAGTCGATTTCTGCTTTATTCGTTGCTACAATGGCAGTTGATGGACCTTGACGATCCACGTGTACGGGCACCTGAATTCCCTCCATCGGTGTGGCTCAACACTTACAGCGAAGTGTCGCTGCGCAGCCTGCAACCCAGCATCGTACTGCTTGATTTCTGGGACTACACCTGTATCAATTGCCTGCGCACCATGCCCTATCTGCGAGCCTGGCACGAACGTTACCATGACCTGGGATTTGAAATTGTGGGTGTCCATACGCCCGAATTCCGTTTCGCCAGACATCACGAATACGTCAAATCTGCCATCGGACGCCTGGGCATGCGCTGGCCGGTGATTCTCGATAACGATCGACACATCTGGACGAGTTTCGCCAATCGCTACTGGCCGACCATCTACTTGATCGACGCCCAAGGCTATATCCGTTTCCGATATGCCTGCGAGGGTGGCTACACGCAAATCGAAACGGCGATTCAGACACTGCTGCTTGAGAGCAAATCGGATTTAGATTTGCCCCCATTGATCAAAGCCGAGGACGCGCCTGGCGCGGTTTGCATACCCACAACACAGGAATTGCACATTGATTCGCTCACAGACCCCCTCCCTGACGATGACATCCCCAAAGCGTTTTCGCTGCCCTCCAACCTCACCGATGGGCACTTCTACCTGGAAGGATTTTGGCGTCTGAACGATGATGGCCTCACGCTCTCCGGCGAAAGCGGGACGATCACGCTTCCCTACCACGCGGCCGATGTCTACGCTGTGCTTTCACCAAATCCCCAAGATTTCGAACACACGCGTTTCGACCATAGCCCGATAAAGATCGAAATCCTTCAAGATGGACAGCCGTTGTCCGACGATCATTTTGGACAGGACATTTTCAAGATCAACGATCGATCGCTGCTGCGCGTCGACACCCCCCGCAGCTACCATCTGGTACACAATCCTGCAGTTCAACATCACCAGTTACAATTACGTATCCTCGAATCTGGACTGACCTTCTTCGCCTTCTCCTTTGGTTCCTGCGTTGCTCCCGGCACAGCTGAAAGCAGCGGAAATCAAGAACCCTGACGTGTTTTAAGAGCAGTCTTGTTGTATCTCTCCTACGCCACATGGATGCACCGTATCGTCGAGAACTGGCGAGTCGCCTAACGGGTTTCGTCCCGTTTTATTGCCGGGGAAACACTGGAGGATGCGCTTGAGGTCGTCCGCGGGTTAAACCAGAAGGGTTTGTTTACCTCACTGGATCATCTGGGCGAGAATGTTACCAACGCAGAGGAAGCAGAAAATGCACGTGACGAATATATCCACAGTATCTACAGTATCGGCGACCTCCAAACGAATGTGTCCCTCAAACTCACGCAGCTTGGCCTCGGCTTCGACTTTAACTTCTGCCTGGGCAACGTCTGCAGTATCGCCGAACGTGCGGCAGACTCTAGAATCCTAGTCCGCATCCATATGGAAGATGCATCCACCATCGCTTCCACGCTGGAGATTTTTTCTACGTTGCAGCGCTTTGGGATCCGTAACATTGGTCTCGTCTTTCAAGCTTATCTCTATCGAACGGAAGGGGATATGAAAGCCGTTCTGTCGATGGGTTCATCAGTACGCCTTTGCAAGGGAGCTTACAACGAACCCCGGAAATTGCCTTCCCAAAGAAGGCAGATGTGGACCACAATTTCGATCGCCTTACCGCCCGGCTGATCGATTTCACCCGAACCGCCGAGGAGGAAAGTAGACCTCCCGCCGGAAGATTTCCCCCACTCACAGCGATCGCCACCCATGATGAAAAACGCATCGACTACGCCATCGAACACGCCAGGAAATTCGGCTTTCCCCAAACATCTCGAGTTCCAAATGCTGTATGGAATCCGCGTCGATCTGCAATCACGCCTGGCGGCTGCGGCATACCCCGTGCGCGTGGACATTCCTTTTAGAAAAGAATGGTATCCTTATTTCATGAGTCACCTGGCGGAACGACCTGCCAATCTGGGATTCTTCATCACCCATCTCATCCGCCGTAAAGGATGAAAATCATGAAACCAAAGTGCATCTTCTTCATGCTGATTTTCTTGCTGGCCACAGCCTGTTCAGCTCCACCGACTCAGACCCCCGAAAAGATCGCTGCGCAACCATCCGCGACCATAACCACCGTTTCAAACACACAGGTCTTTCCCCCAACCTGGACGCCTACCGCCACGCTCGTTCCCACACTGACATCCACCATCACTCTCACCCCCACCATCACTCTCACCCCCACCACCACCCTCACCCCCACGATCACCCTCACACGCACGACGATCAACTCGCCCGCCCCAAAAGCGACAGGGACCGAACATCCCCAGAAGGCTCTTCTCGAGAAAGTTAAACTGAAACGCAGCGATCTCCCACCGGGATACACCGAAATGCCCCTCAGTGATAGTGAAATGCAATCGCTGTCCATGCAGGAGGACAGTCTCATCCCGGTAAGTTGGGCAGCTTTCATTAACGAAGCTAACAAGAGCAGTGTCATGTCGATCATCGCCTTTTTCGACAGCCAGGAAAGTCTGGAAGAGTTCGATCGCTCGATCGAGGATGCTGCGCAGGAAATGGCGAAAATGGGGAGCGGATTCGATCTATCCGAGCTGGGTATCGACCTCGAATTGGAAGTCATTGAGGATTTCCCCCGCATCGGTGACAACTCGACGGCCATTCGCATGACAGTAAAGGCCGAAGACGAGACCATAGCCATGGAAATGACCATGGAAATCGCCATGTTTCGACGCGGAAACATCTGCGCCATCGTACTGATCGTTGATGCCTCGGATAAGGGGCAGGCCCTCGACCTGGAGGAATTGACAGTATTGTTGGACAGCCGCCTCGTTGCAGCTTTGGAGAGTTAATCGCCGTGGATTCGCGAGGGAAAACGGCTCTCATCACCGGCGGGGCGCATCGTTTAGGCGGTGCCATCTCACTCGCGCTTGCGGAAAGCGGCTGTAACGTCGTGGTACACTTCAATACATCCGCGACAATGGCAGGGGAAACCGCGTCGAAAATCGAAGATCGCGGCGTAAAGTGTCTCACAGTGCAGGCAGATTTATGTCAACATTCACAAGTGCTGGCGCTTTTCGAAACCATCGACCGGGCGGGATGGGATGTGGACATCCTGGTCAACTCAGCGGCCATTATGGAGGCGGAGGATTTGCTCTCGGCGGATGAGGATACCTGGGCGCGTACAATCGATCTCAACCTGAAGGGAGCCTTTTTCTGTTTGCAACAAGCGGCACAACGCATGCAGGTACACGGAGGTTCGATCGTGAACATCTCCGACGTCGCCGCTCATCGTCCCTGGCCCCGCTACCCGATTCACTCGATCAGCAAGGCAGGGCTGGAAATGCTTACCCGGGTAGCTGCACTACGATTAGCGCCCAAAATCCGGGTCAATGCCATAGCTCCCGGGCCCATCGCCAAACCCGCATCGATGAGTGAGGCCCGCTGGCAAGAGATCACAAACGAATTGCCCTTGAAGCGCGGTGGAGATCCGCAAGATGTTGCACAAGCGGTGTTGTTCCTAATTGAAAATGATTTCATCACCGGAGAAACGCTCTTCGTGGATGGCGGAAATCGTTGGGTATAGAACGCTGGAAGAAGCAATCGCTTCTTCTCCATCCTATACGATGAGCCGCGATAATCGTCAGTCGAAGTAGAAAAGATCGTCCGAACAGAGACGCCAATGACTATTAATAAGAGGAATCTGCGATTATTCTTCCATTTGAGTAGGCCGGTCTTCCTCATTTGCGGCGCACTGATGTTCGGTTTGGGTGCAGCCATCGCCTCATTCCTGGATTACCCGATCGATCTCCGTCGCTACCTGATCGGTCAGGGAATGATCAGTCTCATACAGCTCATGATGCAGTACCTGAACGAATACCATGACTCACAAGTCGAGCGTGAAAACACCAATCGCACGCCATTTTCCGGTACGAGCGGCGTCCTGGGGCCGGATGGTCTACCGCGCCAGGTTGCGTTGTACGCTGCGGCAGCCTGTGTTGCCCTGACAGGCACCCTGGTATCCGTCTCCTTGTTTCAACGCTGGATTCCATTGATTGCCTGGCTGATCTTGCTCTCGATCTTCGCCGGTTCTTTCTTTTATAACGCCCCACCCATCCGATTAATCCGTTCGGGATACGGTGAAATCACAACCTCGATGCTCATCGCCTTTCTGCTGCCGAGTTTCAGCTTCGCGCTGCAAACCGGAAAGCTGGATCGGCTGAATTTGATATGCACGATCCCACTGGTTGCATTACACTTTGCCATGATGATCGTGCTCCAACTTCCAGACTACGCCAGCGACCTGAAATACGACAGACGAACCCTGATGGTTAGATTGGGATGGGCTACGACAATGCGACTGCACGACATCGCCATTCTCTTCGCCATCGGCAGCCTTTTCCTCGCCTATCTCAATGGACTGCCACAACGGGTTGCGCTTGGATCGTTGATCGTACTCCCATTGGCGCTGGCCCAGATTTGGCAGATGGAACGAATTCGCCGGGGTTACCCGGTTCGTTGGCGCACATTTACTATAAGCACCGTTGGATTATTCAGCCTTGCAGCTTACCTGCAGTTAATCGGTTTTCTGTATATATAGCCATGCCCGAATTTTTGAATCTCCTCCCACCCGACGCGGCAATAGAAGCATTTTTAGAGGCGATTCCAAAGGATCGAAACACCACTCCCGAGAAGGTGCCAACAGAAGACGCACTCGACCGCATTCTCTGTGAAACGATCGCTGCTCCCCACCCTTTGCCTCCCTTCAACCGTTCAACGGTCGACGGCTACGCACTGCGGGCAAGGGATACATTTGGCGCAAATCCTGGTCTCCCGGCCTATCTCACCATCGTCGGCGAGGTCGAAATGGGGAAACCGGCGCGGCATAATCTCGAGGCCAGTCAGGCGATCGTCGTGCACACCGGCGGGATGATCCCACCGGACAGCGACGCTGTTGTGATGCTGGAGGATACGCAGTGGGCCAGGGAAGGTGAAATTGAAGTTCTGCGCGCCGTCGCAGTTGGAGAAAACATCCTCCAGGAAGGGGAGGACGTAAAAACCGGCGATCCCATCTTCCAATCCGGCCAGCGTTTGCGTCCGCAAGAGATCGGCGGCTTGATGGCCTTCGGCGTCACGCACATACAGGTTGCACGGCGTCCCCGGGTGGGAATACTATCAACGGGCGATGAAGTTATTCCACCCGGCACTACCCCACAGCACGGGCAGGTGCGCGATATTAACAGCTACACTTTAAGCACCTTGGTCGCGCGCGCCGGTGGCGAACCGATACGGCTCGGCATCGTGTCCGATCGACGCCAGGAACTTGAAAAAGCCGCAAAAAAAGCGCAGCAAGAGGACGACATCCTCGTCGTCACGGCGGGCTCATCCGTCTCCGCGCGTGATATCACATCCGATGTGATTGCTTCACTGGGAACGCCAGGAGTCCTTGTCCATGGTGTCGCCATTAAACCCGGCAAACCGACGATCCTTGCGGTGGTTAACGGTATGCCCATGATCGGGCTGCCAGGCAACCCGGTGAGCGCTCTGATTTCCGCAGGTTTGTTTCTCGTTCCGATGATTCATCGGCTGCTTGGGTTCGAACGAAACGCGCTGAAAGCCTCGCTTTCAGCCGAATTGTCCGTCAACATCGCCTCCCAAACAGGCCGGGAGGATTATCTCCCCGTTCGTGTTGTCAACTCTGCACAAGGACCTATTGCAGAACCCGTCTATGGACGTTCGAATCTCATTTTCACCCTTATCCGTGCGGATGGACTGGTCCGCATCCCTGCCGAGTCGACCGGTCTCGCTGCCGGAACGAAGGTCGAAGTGCACTTGTTTTAAACCGGAACGCTGAATAATGAGTATCGAATGCTTACTTCCAGAAATCCGAGGTAACCGAAATCATGTCCACTAACCAGGAAACGGAATCGATCTACCTGGATGACATCCCCCTGCCGGATGCGCTCGAGCGTTTCCGACAGGCACTATCCGCAGCCGGCCTCGATGGCCCCCTGGAAAGTGAAACAGTACCTCTCGAACTTGCCCTCGGGCGCGTGACGGCTGAAGCGGTATGGGCCAAACACTCCTCGCCCCACTACCACGCCGCCGCCATGGACGGCTATGCGCTGCGTGCCGTCGACACAGATGGCGCCAGCGACCGTGAGCCAGTCGATCTATCCGTCAAATCCCGGGCCAAGTATGTAGATACCGGTGATGCCATGCCATCCTGGGCGGATGCCGTCATTCCCATCGAACTCGTCGAGCCCATTCCCCCAACTTCCGACCTGCGTAATTGTGAAACGATTCGCATTCGCAGCGCAGTAAGCCCCTGGTCGCATGTGCGTCTCATGGGCGAAGATATGGTGGCTACCGAATTGGTGCTGCCGGCCGAGCACGTTCTCAAGCCTATCGATCTCGGTGCCGTAGCCGCTTGTGGACACGATTGTGTATGCGTCTGGCGCCAGCCTCGCGTGGCCATCTTGCCCACCGGCTCCGAACTCGTGCCAACGGGAACACCGGTAAAAGCGGGAGAAATCATCGAATTCAATTCCCTGGTGCTTGCCGGCCAAGTCCAATCCTGGGGCGGCGAGCCTACACGCTTTCCGATTATTGCGGACGATCGCAAGAAACTCAAGAAATCAATCGCCAGGGCATCCAAAGACCACGATCTTGTGCTCGTCATCGCCGGTTCGTCGGCCGGAAGCGAAGACTTCACCGCCAGTGCGATCGGCGACCTCGGCCAGGTCCTCGTTCACGGCATCGCCGTTCGGCCCGGTCACCCGGTGATCCTGGGAATTTTGAAGCATGCGGCTTCTAAGAAGGTAAAAGATCGATCCGTACCGGTCATCGGTATTCCAGGCTACCCGGTTTCCGCCGCGCTGACGGGCGAGATCTTCGTCGAACCGCTGCTCGCAAACTGGACGGGTCGTTCACCGACAGATCGTCCCACACTTGAAGCTACCATCACCCGAAAAGTGCATTCATCTATGGGTGATGATGAGTATCTGCGTGTGACCGTCGGGCGCGTCGGTGAACGGATTATCGCTGCCCCGCTCACGCGCGGCGCCGGTGTGGTTACGTCACTCGTGCGCGCAGATGGCATCGTCATCATCCCTGCCGGCGTGCAGGGTCTGCAGGCAGGAGAAAACGTGCATGTGCAACTTTATCGCACGCTGGACGAGATCGAACGCACGATTCTGGTCCTGGGTTCCCACGATCTCTGCATCGACCTTCTGGCGCAGTTCATCGCTTTCAAAGGCGCTCGAATCTCATCTGCTAATCTCGGCAGCCTGGGCGGATTGATCGCCTTGCATCGCGAGGAAGCCCATCTGGCTGGCAGCCACCTGCTCGATCCCGAAAGCGGAGAATACAATCTGACCTACATCGAAAAATATCTGCCAGAGATCGAGACTGTCGTTTTGGGTTTCGTCTACCGCCAGCAGGGCTTGATTCTGGAACGCGATAACCCGCTGGGAATTCAAAGCCTCGATGACCTCGCCCGGAAAGATGTAAATTTCATCAACCGCCAGCGGGGAAGCGGTACACGCATTCTGCTTGATTATCATCTTGAATCCCAGGGGATTTCTGCAGCAATGATCCATGGATACGATCAGGAAGCAATTACCCACCTCGCCGTCGCCGCTTCTGTCGCATCGGGTCGCGCCAACTGCGGTCTTGGCATTCACGCCGCGGCCGCGGCGCTCGAATTGGACTTCATTCCCTTGTTCCAGGAACGCTATGATTTGATCATCCCCAAGGAACATTTTCAAGATCCGAAACTTCAACCCCTGCTCGAGCTGCTTCACGACCCCGCCTTCCGGCAAGCTGTAAAGGATTTGCCGGGTTACGACACCGCGCCCATGGGAAAACGGTTCGCTTGATCCGGTAAAATGTATATAAGGAATGGGAGGTCGTATGGATATACTAAAACCAGGATCGCTTGCACCGGAATTCGAACTAATCGACGATCGCGGAGAAACGGTTAAGTTGAGTGATTATCGAGGCCAAACCGTCGTGCTCTATTTCTACCCCCGCGCGGACACACCGGGCTGTACGAAGGAAGCCTGCGGATTCCGCGACGATTACCGCAGCTACAAAGAACGAGGCATCGTCATTCTGGGCGTCAGCCCGGACAGCGTCAAGAAGCAGGCCAAGTTCAAAGCCAAGCATAAGTTACCGTTTACACTGCTCGACGACACCCAACACGAGGTCAGCAATGCTTATGGCGTTTGGGGTTTGAAAAAAATGCGCGGGCGGGAATACATGGGCGTCCATCGCATCACGTACTTGATCGACGCGGAAGGAAAAATCATTGCCGCGTTCGAGAAGGTCAAACCAGACGAACACAGCCAGGAAATCCTGGAAGCGCTCGACCAGCACTTGGCGTTATGAAGACTTCATGCAGGAAGATATTTGGAATGAAAAATCGAACTCGTTCGATTTTCACAGCCGCGATTTAAGACTAGTACCGATGTTTCAGGTGACAAATGACCTATTGAACCACAAGACGCAGCGCGTATAATGCATATGTCGTCACTTGGCATTTGTGTCAGTGTTGCGACCGCCCCCGGGCTTGCCCCCCTCAGGTCTGGGGGTGCTTCTTTTAACCTGAGAGGATTCAATCCAGCAGCTCTGAAAGCTGCTCCGGTTCGAAGTCAAAAACCAGTTTGCCGTCAATATCAAACGTCGGCGTGATCAACTTACCGTTCGTCCATTTGCGTACCTGTTCCATCGCGCCGGGTGTGGTCCAGACATCGACCTCGGTGTACTCCAGTCCGCGTTCACCGAGCCATTCTCTGGCTTTCTTGCAATCGTGACACCATTTCGAGCAGTACATCACGATTCCGCCGTGCGGCAGCTCATGCGCTTCTTCATCCGGGACTTCGAGCTTAACTTCTGGATCGATACGCTGGATTTCTGCATAGAGTGTTTCGTTGCTGGGCTGGTCATCGATATCATGCACATCGACGTACTGAATTACGCCGGATTTATCAATGATGAATATCGCACGTTCGCTGTAGCCTTCCTCTCGTAAAACCCCATACTTCTTAGCCACAGCGCAATGCGGCCAAAAATCACTCAGCAGTGGATAATTAATACCACCCAGACTCTCAGCCCATGCTTTCAATACCGGAATGTGATCCACACTGATGCCCAGAACCTGGGCATTCAATCCCGCGAACTTGGCCCGTTCGGCCTCGTACGACGGAATCTGGCTGCTTCAAACCGGTGTGAAGGCCAAAGGAAAGAAGGCGAGTACGACATTCTTTCCACGCAAGTCCCTTAATGTAACCGCTTTATCCAAGTGACTCTCGAGAGTAAAATCCGGTGCTTGCTGACCAACACTCAACGCCATAATTAACCTCGCTTATACGGTATCCATTCAAGTTACAAACTGTACGATTATCCAATACTCGTAGAGTTATTCAAGGCGATTAATGCACCGATCTCTGCTAAGATGGTCGGACTATAATATAGTATCTCACAATTCACATCCGTTTGGTTTTCTATCCTCGAAGGTAAAGAAATCTCACGCCACAACGGAGAAGGGCAGCATGAGTATCATCGAGATACGCGTGATGGAACCCAACGACTACCAACTCGTCCACGCCCTATGGGATTCCTGTGAGGGCATCGGCTTGAGTGAGGCGGACTCAGAGCCCAGAATTCGCCAGTTTTTAACACATAATCCCGGCTTGAGTCACGTCGCTTGCGAGGGAAATCGTATCGTCGGCGCCATTCTTTGCGGAGAAGACGGGCGCCGCGGTTACTTCCATCATCTGGCCGTTCACCCTGCATTTCGACGACGCGGCATCGGTGGAATGCTTGTCAGGAATTCTCTCGAAACGTTAGCCCGCAAGAAGATTCTAAAATGTCATCTCTTTATCTTCAGAGAAAATCACGAGGGTATATAATTTTGGGAAAACGAAGGGTGGTCGCAGCGAGATGACCTGCACATCATGTCCATATTTATTAACGGCGTGTGATTCTGGTCCACAGTATTAATTTAGCAGCGCATCATCTGCGGGCAGTGGTTTCGTCGCTTGATCTAAAACAGCACCCTTTTTCAATCCCCCTTTGACTTGGCTGCCTCCCACAACGAATCCATCTCTTCAAGTGTCATCTCACTGAGCACGCGGCCTTGTTTCGAAGCCTCCCGTTCGATCTTCCGAAAACGTTTACGAAAACGCAGGTTTGCTTCACGTAAAGCGGCTTCTGGATCCACGTCCAGCCAACGCGCATAGTTTACGACCGCGAACAACAAATCGCCGATCTCCCCGGTTTGTTCTGCAGCGGTGGCAGCTTGATGCACTTCCTGCAGCTCTTCCTCGATCTTGGCCTTAACGCCCCCAATATTCGGCCAATCGAACCCCACGCGCACGACACGCGCTTGTATTTCCGCCGCCTGAGACAATGCCGGGAAATTCAGGGGAACGCCGTCAAGCAAGCCTTTATCCTGCTCATTCTCTTTTCTTTCAGCGGTCTTGATACTCTCCCAATTGTGAAGCACTTCATCCACATCATCGACATCCAAACCCGCGAATACATGGGGGTGGCGTCGAATGATCTTTTCTTGAACGTGGGCGACGACATCGGCCATCGTGAACGTCCCCGCTTCGGTGCCGATTTGGGCATGCAAGATGATTTGCAGCAGCAGATCACCCAACTCCTCCTCCAGCGAAAGCATGTCCTCATTATCCAGCGCGTTTAACGTCTCGTATGCTTCCTCCATCAAATGCGGACGCAAGGACAGATGCGTCTGTTCCCGATCCCAGGGACAACCACCTGGAGCTCGGAGGCGCGCGACCGTCTCCTGGAAGCTTTCAAAGGCCGAGGATTTCTCGAGCGCCGGGATGAATAATGCCGTAAGACTGCCGATCTGCTTACTCTGATCGATGCGATGCAACGGCAGCGCTTCGAGGTTAGCTTTCGAAGTGCCGGATTCGTGCAGCAGATAAACACCATGCTCGTCGGGATATTGATTCATCAAGGTCAACTTTACATCGGCCGCTACCATGCGATCGTACAATTGCCCGATCAATGCCGGAGAATCCGGTGGAAACATGGGATGATGCCTGACGGCTAATTCCAACGCATCGGCGATGAAAAGTCCGTCCAACGCATCCACACCCAGCAAATTCAGACATGGCTCGCAGAAACTCAGGCCGTGGACGATGCGCAGCGGGATCTCAGCCTCTTTCGCCCGGCTGCGAAGCGCAGCAACCGTCGCTTCTCCAACGCTTGGATCGCCAGGCACGCCATACAGGACAGCGTCCGAATGGGCTGCCAGCTCGAGCAAACGATCCACGATGGCTGCATATACCGCTTCGAAGCTATCGAGTTCATCATACAAGCAATCAAAAGTATTGATCTTCAGTTGCGATGGCAGCGCTTTCACAACGGGGTGAAGCCCGGTTCGCAAATACACTTCTGCAGCATGAGACAGCAGCGACCAGGCCTCGCGGGTCAGCAGATTCGCATCTCCGGGCCCCAGGCCAACAACGGTTATTCCATTATCCACATGACACTCCCATTCAAGAGAAAAAGCCGGGGAATCTGACTTCCCCGGCCTCAATCGTTTGCCAATCCAATCTATCCCTCCAGATCTTGAAGCAGATTAGCGTTTGGTGTACGTTGGCGCCTTGCGAGCTCGTTTCAAACCAGGTTTCTTGCGTTCTTTCATTCGAGCATCGCGAGTGAGATGTCCGCCTTTTCGCATCGTAGGACGCAGGGTTTCATCCATTACCAACAATGCTCTAGCGATCCCATGCCGCACTGCGCCCGTTTGGCCTGTGACACCACCGCCCTTGACTTGAACGGAAACATCCAATTTACCTTCCATTTCCGCATCGCGCAAAGGAGCCATTATGAGATCCATATCGCCAACGCGGGTGAAATACTCATCCGCAGGTTTCTCGTTCACCAAGAATTGACCGTTTCCAGCAAAGATACGCACACGAGCAGTGCTGGTTTTTCTGCGGCCAACTCCTTCATAATACTCTACGCTCATCAATCATGCCTCTCTTTTTCATACTTGGCCATCACAAAGCGGCCCGTTTGTTCTTTACTCTCGCTGTTGTAATAATTATTCCAATTCCAGCTTTTTAGGTTTTTGCGCAGTATGTGGATGTTCCTCGCCAGAATAGATCTTAAGATTCTTCATCAGCTTCCGTCCATAGCGGTTATGGGGCACCATCCCCCAAACGGCAGACTTGATGACCCTGTCCGGGAATTTCGCCAGTTGGTTCCGAAGGCTGATTTCCTTCATGCCTCCCGGATAACCGGAATACCGGTAATAAAATTTGTCATCGAGTTTCTTTCCGGTGACGCTAATCTTTTCCGCGTTGATCACGATCACGAAATCGCCCACATTCACACCAGGTGTGAATTGGGGTTTATTTTTACCAAGTAAGACTTGCGCGATCCGGGATGACAGCCGACCTAAGTTTTTACCCGCGGCATCGACAAGATACCACGTCTTCGTCACATCACCCGGCTTGGGATAATACGTCTTCTGCACTGTAGTAACTCCTCATCACAATCTCGTAGGATACGTTGCGAGATCTGTTTTTACCTATGTATATCGCACCGCTTCCAAGCATAACCCCTGCGCCGGGGCGACGGCACCTTCCCACCGAGCTGATGGATTATCGAGAAGGTCGGATACCTCTTCTACATCGATCCGACCCGCCCCAATTTCGGCTAACGCGCCCACAAGGCGCCGCGCCATCCGGTAGAGAAAGGCATTCGCTTCGATCTTGAAACGCAGTTCATCCTTCTCGCGCTTCCAATCCGCACGAAGAACGTTTCGCAGCGTATGCCCTCCGGGGATCGGTGCACTGCCAAAGGCAGCAAAATCATGCTCGCCGATCAACAGTCCAGCGGCTGTCCGCATCGCCTCGATATCAGGCTCAGGCCAAATACGCCAGCTGTAACGTGCTCGCAGCGGGTCACGCACCGGTGCCGCAATTAATGTGTAGCGATATTCACGGCTTCTCGCTGAAAAGCGAGGGTGGAAATCCGCTTCGACAGCCTCAGTGTTGACCACAGACACGTCCGCGGGAAGGTTCGCATTAAGCGCATCGGTCAGCTTTCCGGTGGAATGCTTCCAGGACAATGCGAAAGCAATTACCTGTCCTTTGGCATGTACACCTGCGTCTGTCCGGCCTGCCGCTTTGAGAGAACCTTCATCCCAGCCGACTGACCGCAAACCGTCTTCCAGAACCGATTGCACGGTCCGAATGCCCGGTTTCTGTCTCTGGAAACCCTTAAAAGCTGTGCCGTCGTAGGCGATAATCGATTTGTAATTTGCCATCGGTGCGCCTCGTTGGGCGCCCGTTTTCACCAGCCGAAGACTGGCTTATTCTTCAACCAACTCGATGATGGCCATTTCGGCCGAATCACCGAGACGCGGTCCTAGTTTAATAATGCGCGTATACCCGCCAGGTCGATCGGCGTAGCGCAGTGCGATGTCGTCGAACAATTTCTGTACGATTTCCGGATCGTTGATCCGGGCAGCAGCCAATCTGCGTGCATGAACCGCCTTTGCCTCGCCTGCGGCGATGCCGCGTTTGGCCGTCGTGATCAACTTCTCAGCTTCGCCGCGAATGGCTTGCGCTTTCGCTTTCGTCGTCTCCAGACGCTCATGGCGATACAATTCGGTTATCAGGTTTCGACGCAATGCATTTCGATGTCCCATCGAACGATTTAATCTGCGCCCAGCTACACGATGCCTCATCTTTTACCTCACTCAGCCTCAGCCTCTGCCTCAGCCTCTGCCTCTTCCTCTTCCTTCACATCCTCGTTATCCAGGTAACCCTTTTCCTTCAAGCGGTCCGCTAACTCCTGGAGACTTTTCTCACCGAAATTGCGAATCGACAACATGGCGTCCGATCCTCGCTCAAGCATATCGAGGATTTCTCCGACGTTTGTGATCCCCGTGCGTTTGAGCGAATTGAACACGCGCACAGATAAATCCAGGTTCTCGATCGGTGTATCATAAATTTCACTCGCCAGCCGAGGTTCTTCTTCCTCGGCAACGGCCATCATCAAACTCTCCTCCGTTACGCCAGCCAGATCTCGCAAATGTGCAATCATGATCTGAGCGCTGCGGCTTAACGCTTCTTCGGGTTTGATGGTCCCATCGGTCCAGATCTCGATTATAAGTTTATCAAAACTGGTATCCTGACCGACGCGTGCCCGTCCGACTTCATGCTTGACTCGGCGAACCGGACTGAAAATGGCATCGGTGGGAAGCTCGCCGATGGGCAAGCGGCCACGTTCATCTGCCGGAGAGTAACCCCGCCCATGCTGGACCGTCATCTCGATTTCGAGATGCGCTTTGTCGTCGTCTACGGTAAACAGGTACAGTTCAGGGTTAACGATCTCGACTTCGGCAGGAGCGATAATATCTGCAGCCGTTACCACACCTTCTCCCTTGACTTCCAGGCGAATACGAGCTGTGTCGGTATCGTGCAGAATCAACCGCAGCTTCTTGACATTGAGCATAAATTGCAGCACGTCCTCACGCACACCCTCAATGTTTGAGAATTCATGAGGAACATCGGTGATGCGAATGGATGTTACGGCAACGCCATCCAAGGATGAAAGCAGCACTCGCCGCAGCGCACTCCCGATCGTGATTCCGTAGCCACTTTCAAGCGGGCTGATGACAAATTTGCCATAGTTGCGCGCAACGGCTACGCGTTCGATATTCGGCATGACCATATTGGTGGATACAGACACTTCAACCCTCCACAAAACAATACCTTGCGGTTATGTTCGGGAATGAATGTGTCGCTCGACAGCAACACCATTCAATAGCGGATCAACTTTTCCATCGCGCCAAGAACACATCGCAGGGATTTCCCGGATGCGAACTTAGCGTGAGTAATACTCCACTATCAGCGACTCATTCAGAGTCATATCGACATCGCGACGCTCCGGCATCTGAGTGACTACTCCGTTCATCTTCTTCAAGTCACGTTCTAACCAACGTGGAAGCGCACGCGCTTCAGCAGTCTCTTTCACGTCCTTGAAATACGTTCGCGATTTCGATCCTTCTCGAACTTCGATCTCGTCCCCTGGTCGAACCAGCATGGAAGGAACGTCAGTCCGTCGGCCGTTCACGTTAAAATGGCCATGCGTGACCAACAAACGTGCTTGCGCTCGACTTTCGGCGTATCCAAGACGATACACGACGTTATCTAAACGCCGCTCCAGTGTTTGCAGTAAATTCGAACCAGTGAGACCACGTTTCTTTAAAGCATTTCGATAATATCGCCGAAATTGCCTCTCCGTCACGCCATAAATCCTGCGCGTTTTCTGTTTTTCGCGCAGCTGCTTGCTGTAATCCGATACACGGCGTCGTCGGAACTGGGCATCACGCCCATGTTCTCCAGGGGGATATCCTCGCCGCTCAAAGGCGCATTTCGGGGTAAAACAACGTTGACCTTTGAGGAAGAGCTTCTCGCCCTCTCGGCGACATAATTTGCATACAGGTCCAGTGTGTCTAGCCATTCAATCCTTCCGTTCAATTCTCCTGTGGCGCAGAGCGCATCAGGCATCCATTCGATATTTAATGAAATCCGATTCTGTTACACCCGTCGTTTCTTCGGTGGTCGACAGCCGTTATGCGGCACCGGTGTAACATCACTTATCGATCGCACTTTGACCTCAGAACCCTGGATGGCTCGAATCGCAGCTTCTCGCCCGGGCCCGGGTCCCTTAACCATAATGTCGACTTCCTGCAACCCGATCGATTTCGCATCTTCGATGACCTTATTGGCTGCAAGGCGAGCCGCATATGGCGTACTTTTACGCGATCCCTGGAAACCGGATGAACCGGCACTGGCCCAAATCACAACGTTTCCTTCTTGGTCAGTAATCGTGATAATCGTATTGTTGAACGTCGCGTGGATATGTATTTTCCCGTGCGACATCGTCCGCTTTGTTTTTCGCGAGCTTGCCCGCTGCGACTGTTGTCGTTTTCGTCCCATGCGATCTTGCCTATCCTCTCTCTTATTCTTACGCTGAACGTGATGCGCTTATCATCACAGAGTTCGCCGCTGGGGGAAGGACACCCATACTCCAATGATCGCAGCGCCTAATCTACTTGAGTGATTACTTCTTCTTCGTGCCGCGTCGTCGACCACGACCCGCAACGGTCTTTTTCGGTCCTTTACGAGTGCGAGCGTTTGTTCGTGTTCGCTGGCCGCGCACCGGCAAGGAACGTCGATGTCGCAGACCTCGGTAGCAGCCGATTTCCATCAAACGCTTGATGTTCATCTGCACTTCGCGCCGCAGATCTCCCTCGACGACGATGTTTTGATTGATGAAATCACGCAACGATGTAACTTCTTCTTCCGTCAGATCACGGATCTTCGTTGCCGGATCGATTTCCGTGGCCACGAGCGCCTTCTGTGCCGTGCTGCGCCCAATGCCATGAATGTAGGTTAATCCAATTTCAACCCGCTTATCACGTGGCAGGTCAACACCTTCAATACGCGCCATATGCTTATCCTTGTCGCTGCTTGTGGCGCGGATTTTCGCATATCACGTACACTTTACCGCGCCTGCGCACAATTTTACACTTCGGACAACGCCTTCGCACCGAGGCGGAGACTTTCATGATAAACCTCTCCTTTACTCGCTAACCGCATTCATGCGACCAGCAAAGTAATTATTATACTGTGACCTGCCCAATTCGTCCAGATTTTCATCCAATGTTGTGAGAATCCGAGGTCCTTCGGACGTCACAGCTACGCTGTGCTCGTAATGTGCCGTGAGTTCGCCGTCGAAGGAACAGACCGTCCAGCGATCGTCCAGCACACGGGTTTGTGGAGAACCCGCCAGCACCATCGGCTCTAAAGCGATGGTCATACCGGGTTTGAGCGCCAGGCCACTCCCCGCGCGGCCGTAATTAGGCACCTGCGGATCTTCATGCATATTTCTGCCGACACCATGACTGGTGTATTCGCGTACGACGTTGTATCCACGCTGCTCGACAAAATCCTGTATCGCTGCAGAGATGTCGCCCGTTCGATTGCCTTCAACCATTTGGGCGATCCCAATGTACAGCGCTTCCAGTGTGGCATCGATCAGCGCTCGGGCTTCCGGCGAAATTTCGCCGACACTCACAGTGAGCGCCGAATCGGCGACGAAGCCCTCCAGGATCGTTCCGCAGTCGATGCTGACGATATCGCCTTTCTCCAGACGGCGTTTTCCCGGAATACCATGAACGAGTTCATCGTTCACCGAAACCGTGGTAACAGCCGTGTATGGATCGGCGTCCTGCATCTGTACGCCGACGAAAGCCGGTTCTGCACCGGCCTGATTCAACACTTCGGCAGCGGCGGCATCGAGATCTTCCGTGCGCACGCCTGGCCGCACAACCGCAACGGCAGCCGCCAATGCACGCGCATTGACCTTGCCGGCTTCACGCATCAAAGCCAGCTCCCGTTCACTCTTGATCACAACTCCGCGTCGCCAACTCATCTCGAGAATTCCCTTTTAATCCTTTGCGCTCAGCGTACAAGAACCGCCGAATCGTACCCGCGCAATTTCAATTCGGCTTCGATATTGCGGTATGTATCCCGCACAACACCAACGACGATCAACAAACCGGAGGAATTAACCAGAAGCAAGCTCTGATTGGCGCCTCCGATCGTCGGATAAATCAAACCTACGAGAAAGGGCATGATGGCTACGATGCCCAGAAACAGTGCGCCCGGTAAAGTGATCCGACGCAATACCCGCGTTAGGTATCGTTGTGTCGCTACGCCTTTCGTCACGCCAGGCACCTGCGCTCCGGAGCGCTTCAAGTTCTCGCCGTAATTCTGCTGCGAAAAGACTACGTCTGAATAGAAAAACGTAAAAGCTACAACCATGAGGAAATATAGAATCCAGTATGTTTCGCTGACACCGCCAAACGTTTTCTGTAACCACAATGCAATGGTTTGGACGGTTTCATTCTCAGATCCGATGATGAACTGCGCCAGCACGGAAGGAAAGGTCAGGAAGGATTGGGCAAAAATGAGGGGGATCATGCCGGCCATGTTTACCATCAGGGGTAAAGTCCCCTTCACGGGCATGGACATGCGGTTGCCTACCCTGCGGCCCGGATACATCACGGGGACGTTACGCCGACCCTCCTGCACGTAAACAATGGCAAAAATTGTAAGCATCATGATGAAAACTACGAACCCCAGTATGGGGATCGCATTCGTCTGATCGGCCAATATGCGGCCCAGGTTGGCCGGAATGCGTGCCACGATGCCGGCGAAAATCACCAGCGAGAGACCCTGGTTACGTACACCATATTCTGAGATCAGTTCGCCAATCCAGATGGCGAACATGGTCCCCGCAGTCATGGTAAGGATGGTGGTAAAAGTTGGCAGATTGAAACCCAGCGTGTAATAAAGCATATCAATTCCAGAATCTGGGGGGACGAATTGCTGGAAGATACGGATTTGCCCGACGGCATTCAACGCAGCCATGGGTACAGCGAGGTAATACGTCCACTTCTCTTGCCACTTTCGTCCTTCGCGTGGATCCTCTTCCATACGGCGCTGCAGTGAAGGGACAATCGGTGTTAAAAGCTGGAGGATGATTTGCGCCGTGATGTACGGGTAGACGCCCATTGCCAGGACCGAGAAGTTGGAAACCGTACCCCCGGAGAGCATATCCAATAGCGAAATCGTCGTCGTACCAGCGCCTCCTGCTGTGAGAATTGCATCGATCGCACTTCGGTTGACCCCAGGCACGGGAACATGCGCCACCAAACGATACAACACCAGAAGTGCCAAACTGATGAGCAACCGATTACGAATATCGGCCGAAATGAACAGGAAACGCCATGCCGAACGTCTCATCCTACCCTCCTATCAAACGCCAGGACCATACCTAGCGCTCGATGATCTCCACGCTGCCCCCAGCCGCTTCGATTTTCGCACGTGCGCCGCGGCTTACCTTATGTGCGAGCACTTTGAGCGCAACTTTAACATCGCCTTGCCCTAATATCACAAGCGGATTTTCGCGATCGTCCAGCAAGCCAACGTCCGCAAGCGTCTCGGGGGAGACTTCACTATTGGCCTTGAAACCTTTCAGACGCGCCAGATTGACTTCATTCCACTCGATTTTATTGATGTTCGTAAAACCGCGCTTGAACGGTAATTTGCGGAACAAAGGAAGATTTCCGCCCTGGAAATAGAGCTTGCCGCCCCATCCGGAGCGTGCTTTCTGTCCTTTCATGCCACGACCGGCAGTCTTTCCCTGCCCGGCAGCGATGCCGCGTCCTACTCGCTTGCGATTTTTCTTCGCGCCAGCACGCGGTCTGAGATCGTGTAACTTCATCGTACCTTCACTCCTCGACCTTGACCAAATGACCAACTTTGGTGACCATGCCCCGGATTTCCGGGCTGTCCACTTGCTCGACGGTCTGATTTATGCGACGCAATCCGAGTGCACGAACGGTTCGTTTTTGCCGCTCGGAATATCCTATCGGGCTGCGCACCAAAGTGATGCTGATTTTCTTCCCGGATTTTTTCGAAGAACGCTTTGCCATCTTACTTTCGCTCCCAGAAGGGTTTCAAATCTTTCGGATCTTTGCCGCGATCGGCAGCTACCTGTTCTACCCACTTTAGACTTCGCAATCCCTTCATCGTGGCATAGGCAACATTGAGAACATTGGCGCTCCCCAATGATTTGGTGAGAATGTCGTGAACACCGGCAGCCTCAATAACAGCTCGCACGGCACCACCCGCGATTACACCTGTACCCAATGAAGCCGGTTTGAGCATGACTTTCGCACCACCGTGCGTGGAAATGATTTCATGCGGTATGGTCGTACCGACAAGCGGTACTTCCTCCATGTTCTTACGGGCTTTTTCGCTCGCCTTGCGGATGGCATCCGGCACACCTCTCGCCTTTCCAATGCCAAGACCAACCTTTCCATGATTGTCGCCAACCACGACGATAACGCGAAATGCAAACCGGCGACCGCCCTTGACTACTTTGGCTACACGAGTAATGTCGATGACGCGCTCGTCGAGTTCGTCACGATCATCCCTTCTACCTCGATAATTTGATCCCACGCTATTGCACTCCCTTCAGACTCGACAATGTTTTTAGGATTTCAGCAGAATGACCTGCCCGGAATTCCCGCGCATAGGCGCGATTCTCGCCGAGTCCTTAAAACTCCAATCCGGCTTCACGTGCACCGTCTGCCAATGCACGCACACGGCCGTGATACTGATATCCACCACGATCGAAAATGACCTGCTTAATACCCTTTGCCTTCGCACGTTCCGCAATGAGTGAACCGACCAATTTCGCCTGTTCAATGCGCTTCAAACCCTTTAGCTTCTTCTTGATTTCACCGTCCAACGTCGAAGCGGAGGTTATCGTATGGCCAGCAACATCATCAATCACCTGGGCGTAAATCTGATTCAAACTGCGATAAACGTTCAGGCGTGGTTTTTCCGCCGTACCTGAAATTGTCTTCCGCACCCGCGCGTGACGGCGGATACGCATTGTGTTTCTCGTCTTTTTCGCCATGATTAACCTACCTTACCCGCCTTGCCTGCTTTTCGACGTACGTACTCGCCAAAGTAACGGATACCCTTTCCTTTGTAAGGCTCCGGAGGTCGTATCTTGCGAATATCCGCTGAAATCCGACCGACGAGTTCCTTGTCGATTCCCTGCACCTTCACCAATCGAGCCCGCGTATCAACCTCAAATGTAATGCCCTGCGGTGGAGGGATATTAACCGGGTGAGAGAAACCCAGATGTAAAATCAGAGTCTCACCCTCCAATTCGGGCCGATACCCAACACCCTCGATTTGAAGCGTTTTTTCGAATCCATCAATCACACCGACAACCATATTGTTGACCAGGGCACGCGTAAGACCGTGGATCGCACGCATTTTAGGTTCGTCCGACATCCGTTGAACGGTAAGAACGCCGTCTTCAAGGTTGAACTTCATCGCCGGGTGAAATTCCCGCTTCAGTTCACCTTTCGGACCTTTAATCTCCACTCGCGTCCCATCGATCTTAACCGTTACCCCTCCGGGCACCTGGATGGGCATACGACCTACTCTCGACACAACATCCTCCTATCGCTTCGGCTGCCGAGTAAAAAGCATTCTCGGGTCAATCCGAACAATCAAGCGCAGAAACCCTGCCGGTTGAAAACCGGGGATCGCCGCGCAGAAACATCACCAGACTTCACAAAGTACTTCCCCACCGATTCCCTTCTTGCGAGCGTTGGCACCAGTCATCACACCCTTTGGCGTGGAAAGGATGGACACTCCCATACCGGATTGAACCCAGGGAATCTCGGATTTCCCTACATATACTCTACGGCCTGGTCGACTCACGCGCCGCAAGCCTGAGATCACAGGTCTGCGTTCACGACGCTCACCAACATATTTCAACTGAATGCGCAATGTCTCTTGTACCCTATTTTCAAGTGCGCCTTCTCCGTAGTTTTCGATGAAACCCTCTTTTTTGAGGATGTCGAGAATGTCCACCTTGATTTTGGCTTTCGGTATCGATACGGTCGAATGACCGGCCATCACCGCATTGCGCATGCGAGTCAACATATCAGAAATCGGATCAGATATCGTCATTTAGTTCTCTCCGGTTCTTGGACTACCAGGATGATTTCACTAAGCCCGGAATTTGACCTTCGAGCGCTTTCTCCCGGAGGCAAATACGGCACAAATCGAAACGCCGATAATATCCGCGGGGTCTACCACATATCCGACAGCGATTTCGGACCCGGCTTTTGAATTTTCTTCGCGTCTCTCGAATCGGCATACATGTCTTAGCCATCGTACTCTCTTCTCCCAAAGGGCATACCGAGAAGTTGCAGCAGACGAAGCCCTTGTTCATCGTTTTCTGCTGAGGTAACAATCGTCACCTCGAAGCCACGGATCTTGTCAATTTTGTCGTAATTGACCTCGGGGAAAATCAATTGCTCGCGTAACCCGAGTGTGTAATTCCCACGACCGTCGAAGCTATCCATCGAAACCCCACGGAAGTCCCGGGTTCGCGGTAAGGCTACATTGACCAAGCGGTCGAAGAACGACCACATTCGTTCACCACGCAAGGTAACCTTCACACCGATCGATCGCCCTTCCCGCAGCTTGAAATTCGCAATGCTTTTACGGGATTTAGTGACGATCGGTTTTTGACCCGTGATGGTTGTAATGTCATCGAGTGCTGCATCAAGCGCTTTGGCATTGTCAATCGCCTCACCGACACCGACATTGACTACGATCTTTTCCATTCGAGGAACCCGCATGCGATTCCCCAAATCGAAATCCTTCCTTATCGTATCGACGATTTCTTTTTGATATCTTTCTTGTAAATAATGTGTCATTCTTCTTGCACTCCATACACCTTCAGTCGATAACCGCTTCACACTGCCTGCAGATCCGTTGTCGTTCGCCGTCTTCCAGCAGGTAACTCACTCTCACCGGGCGATCACATTTCGGGCACACCAGCATAACATTGGATACGTGCATCGAAGCTTCAAATTGAATAATGCCCGGATTCATCTGCCGGCTGCCTGCCTGGACCTGGCGTTGATGTTTCTTGCGGATATTCGCACCCTGCACGATAACGCGATCCTCTTTTGGTAAAACCCGGATCACTTCGCCGCGATGGCCACGATCTCGCCCGCGCACCACCTCTACGTTGTCACCTCGTTTTATCTTCATCGTTTCACGCCTCCTACAATACTTCCGGAGCAAGCGATACGATCTTGGTGAAACCCTTATCGCGCAGTTCCCTGGCAACAGGCCCAAAAATCCGAGTTCCTTTGGGATTATGCCCATCCGTATCCAGGATCACGGCGGCATTGTCATCAAAGCGGATATAGGATCCATCATCCCGGCGATATTCTTTCGCAGTACGGACGATCACGGCGCGCACGACATCGCTTTTACTTACCGCGCCATGCGGGGAAGCGGATTTGATCGTGCCAACGACAATGTCCCCAATACGCCCGTAACGCTTTCGTGAACCACCAAGTACGCGGATAACGAGCATTTCACGCCCGCCGGTATTATCGGCAACTTTCACACGACTCTCTTGTTGAATCATGCTTCCGTCTCCATCGCTTCGGGTTCTTCCTCGTCCACAGTTACCGCTTCAAGTAAAGACTCATCCACCTGCGCTTCCACCTGGCTCACCGTCACGTCCGCTTCACTGGCGGGCCGTACAACCTCTTGAATCACCCAGCGTTTTCTTTTTGAGATCGGACGGCTTTCCACGATCCTGACTTGATCGCCAATGTGACAACCAAGCTCATCATGTACAAGGTAATTCTTGTGCGTCCGAATGACTTTGCCATACAACCGATGGCGATAACTTCGATCGACGCGCACGGTCACAGTCTTCTCCAGTTTCGTTTTGGTGACCACACCGTCCAATCTTCGTCTCGTATTACTCATTCTTCCCTTCCTTCGAGCTCAACTGCCAATTCAAATTCATGCAAAATCGTCGCCAGTCGGGCAATTTCTTGCCGCGCAATCTTTAACTGTGAATGATCCGTCAGCTGGCCTGTGGAAACCTGAAATCGTAATCGGAAGTAGTTCTCGCGCGCTTCGTCCAATCGCGTCTGTATCTCTTCTATAGAAAGTGTGCGAATCTCTATTGGTTTCATCGCTTACCTGCCTCCACCAAGGTCAAGACGGCTCGTGAATTTGGTCTTCACGGAAATCTTGTGCGCCGCAAGCCGCATCGCTTCACGCGCGCCACTCTCATCCAGACCCGAGATTTCGAACATGATTCGTCCTGGTTTGACGACGGCCACCCAATGATCCACTGCGCCCTTACCCTTGCCCATGCGCGTTTCGGCAGGCTTCTTGGTAACTGGCTTGTCGGGAAAAATCCGAATCCAGACCTTGCCACGACGTCGCATGAATCGCACCAACGCACGACGAGCCGCTTCGATCTGACGGGCAGTAACCCATCCGGGCTCAAGCGCTTGCAGGCCGTAATCACCAAAGCTGACCTCAGCGCCCCGGCTGGCCTTGCCCTTCATTCGCCCGCGCATTTGCTTGCGATACTTAACTCGTTTCGGAAACAACATATCTACACCTCACCACTCACGTGATGCCCTATTCACTGACGTAAACATCCATGGCTTCAGTTTCTTGATTCTCTTCTACGAGGATATCGCCTTTATAAATCCACACTTTCACACCGATTTTCCCGTATGTGGTCGTTGCTTCTGCGCGAGCAAAATCGATATCTGCACGCAATGTCTGCGCCGGAACCCTGCCTTCACGCATCCATTCGTTGCGCGCCATCTCTGTTCCCATGAGACGTCCCGCGCACATGACTTTTATACCTTGCGCACCCTGGCGCATGGTTTGAGCGACCGAACGCTGCATCGCTCGCCGATGGCTGATACGCCTTTCGAGTTGATTGGCGATGTTTTCAGCCACCAACTGCGCCTCCAAATCCGGATCTTTGATTTCAGCGATGTCCAATTTGACATTCGTACCAGTCAATTCCTGCAATTTACGCCGTAGCTCTTTGACATTGGCCCCTTTACGCCCAATTACGATCCCCGGTTTAGCGGTATGCACCGTAATGTGAACACTATTAGGATATCGTTCGATTTCGATGCGGGATACTCCCGCGCGCGGCGTCATTTCCGTAATCAGGTTTCGAATGGCAAAATCTTGATGGAGCTGATCGGCATATTTATCCGGATCCGCAAACCAACGTGAATCCCAAGTCTTATTGATCTTGAGCCTGAAACCTTTTGGATGAACTTTACGCCCCATGCTTTCTCCTCTCAACTTGCTTCTTATCTCGCCGATAAAGCAATGTCAGAACGATAGTTATCGATAATCTCAAGCGGGTTCGAGTTCTCGCTCTCGCAAAATGACAGTAATGTGTGAGGAACGTCTGCGAATTCTCTTGAAGCGCCCTCGCGCCCCAAAACGACGCCAGAACCGAATCGGGCCCTTATCCGCATAAATCTGATGAATGTAGAGATCGTCTCGATTGAGGCCGAAATTCTCCTCCGCATTTGCGATCGCAGATTGCAGCAGTTTCGCTACCTCGCGTGCAGCTGCCCTCTGTGAAAATTTCAATACATCCATCGCTTCAACGACATCGCTTCCACGCACCAAATCCAACACCAGGCGGACTTTCTGCGGTGACATCGGAACGAATCGCGCTCTTGCGCGCACATCAAATCCCTCAGACATCTGAACCTGGCCCCACCCGCGTTGTGCGATCTCTGCCAATGTGACCACGATAGGTTCGCGTCGGTGCGAATTCGCCCAACTTATGACCGACCATGTTCTCAGTGATGTAAATCGGCACGTGTCGGCGTCCATCATGGACGGCGATTGTGTGACCCACCATCTGGGGGAAGATCGTACTTGCGCGGCTCCATGTGCGGATTACTTTCTTATCTCCGCGCTCGTTCATCAATTCGATTTTCTTCAACAGTTTCGGGTCGATATACGGCCCTTTTTTCAACGATCTCGACATTCTCTCGTCTCCGTTAACTCACTCATCACTTTATTTGCGGCGCCGCTTGGATCGATGACGGATAATATACTTGTCCGTTCGTTTATTACGGCGAGTTTTCTTGCCCAAAGTCTTCTTACCCCAGGGGCTCTTGGGACTGGGCATACCAATTGGCGACCGTCCCTCCCCACCACCGTGGGGATGGTCACGGGGACTCATCGCTGAACCCCGTACGGTCGGGCGAAATCCTATGTAGCGTTTCCGACCTGCCTTACCCAGCTTGATGTTGCTATGATCGGGGTTTCCGACTTCACCAATTGTGGCGTAGCAAGCTTGATGTACACGTCGAACTTCACCGGAAGGCAAACGAATCGCTGCGTAGCGACCTTCCTTGCCCAAAACCTGGGCGGAAGTTCCCGCAGCGCGAACAAGTTGCCCGCCTTTACCCTCACGCAATTCAATATTATGGACCTGCGTCCCGAGAGGTATATTCGCTAGCGGCAGGCTGTTTCCGGGTCGGATCTCTGCTTCCTGTCCAGCGACGACCGTATCGCCGACCTGAAGGTCCAACGGCGCTACGATGTAGCGCTTTTCACCGTCGGCATAATGCAGCAGGGCGAGTCTCGCCGAGCGGTTGGGGTCGTACTCAATCGAGGCCACGGTCGCGGGAACGCCTCGTTTATCGCGCTTGAAATCGACTACGCGAATCTGACGCCGGTGGCCACCGCCGCGATGGCGTACCGTAATGCGTCCCTGATTGTTGCGTCCACCATGTTGCCGCTTGGGAATCAGCAGCGAACGTTCTGGTGTAGTGCGTGTGATCTCCTCAAATGTATGGCCGCTCATTCCACGGCGACCCGGAGAGGTAGGTTTATATTTTTTTACTGGCATTTATCTTACCCCTTCGAATACATCAATCGTGTCGCCGGTTTTCAAGGTCACAATTGCCTTTTTATAGCCAGGGCGCCGCACGAGTAAGCGTCGATTCCTTCGACGGCTTCTTTTCGCTGGTGCATTGGTCACATTGACGCGGATTACATCTACGTCAAACAACACCTCGACTGCCTCTTTTATCTGCGCTTTCGTGGCCTTTCGATCTACTTCGAAAACGTACTGATTCAGTTTTCCACTCAGAAAACTGGTTTTCTCTGTAATGATCGGGCGGCGCAGGATATCGTAAATCGTCGTCATCACACAACTCCTCAAGCACCCAAATACGATTGAATTACATCAATAGCACCAAGCGGCATGATCACGCGATCGTATTGCAGTAAATCGCGCACGTTCAAATAATTAGCTCGCAGCGTCTTCGCCTGGGGCAGGTTTCGCACCGACTTTTCCAAGGCATCGTTCGCATCGGGAAGTAAGAATAATGCGCTTTCTTTCCCGACAAGTTTCGCCAGTACGGCAACCATTTCCTTCGTCTTTGGTTGATCCAGGGCAATGGCGTCCAGCACCATGATCTGCTTGTTCGATGCCTTCGCTGATAGCGCAGAACGTAGTGCAGCACGACGCATTTTGCGCGGCATTTTCTTGGTGTACTTGCGCGGCATCGGCGTGTGAACCTTGCCGCCACCAACCCAAATCGGCGATCGGCGTGAACCATGCCTCGCTCGCCCCGTCCCTTTCTGACGCCATGGTTTTTGCCCGCCGCCAGAGACTTCACTACGCGTCTTGGTCTTGTGTGTTCCCAGACGGGCATTCGCCATTTGGCGCACAAATGCTTGGTGCATCAAATCGGGTTTTATCGGGGCCTCGAAGATCGCTGCCGGTAAATCCGCAGTTTTAACCTTCTCGCCTTTTAAATTGATCACATCTACCTTCATCGTTGTTCTGCTCCCAAGCGTCTACTGCTTTCTGGCTTCCTTGATCGTTACCACCCCGCCCTTCGGACCTGGTACGCTGCCGCTAACACCAATCAGATTGCGGTCTGCATCGATCCAGACAACCTTTACATTTTGCGAGGTGACTCGTGCGTTTCCCATATGACCCGGACCACGCGCGCCCTTAAACACACGACCAGGGGTCGTAGTGGCGCCATGGGATCCGGGCGCTCGGGTACGATCGGATTGTCCATGCGTTTTCGGTTGCCGCCGAAAACCATGACGCTTGATCGCGCCCGCAAATCCTTTTCCTTTACTTACGCCAATAACATCTACTCGATCACCAACCGTAAATACCTCAACGGTCAGCTTGTCCCCTTCTTTGACACCCGCTAATTCCTTGATACGGAATTCACGTAAATACCGCAGCGGCGGCAGATCATTTCTCTTGAGGTGACCAAGTTGTCCACCGGAGAGTCGGCGCGGTTTGGCTTCACCGAAGCCAACCTGTACTGCACGATACCCATCTCGCTTCGGCGAACGCACCTGCGTGACGTAACAAGGCCCAGCTTCGATCAAAGTCACCGGTAGCGCCTTACCCGATTCGTCGAATATCTGGGACATGCCAACTTTCTTTCCAACCAGCCCTTTCATCCGTTTTCTCCTGTTTTGAAATCTTGACGGGACTGTCAGCCAGGGCTTTGGCTGCATCATCCCCGATCGCAGGGCAGTCAACCTTCTGTAAGCGTTTCAATAGTGAATTTCTATTCCACGCTTCTGCCAAAAGGCTCTTTCCCAGCCACCTTTCGTGCGGTTCTTGTCTAGATCTTAATCTCGATATCTACACCTGCCGGCAGATTCAACCGCATTAACGTGTCGATTGTTTTCGTCTCGGGATCGAGTACATCGATCAGCCGTTTATGCGTCCGGATTTCAAAATGCTCGTGCGAATCTTTGTCGATAAACGTCGATCGACGTACGGTAAATCGCTCGATCCGGGTCGGCAATGGAACCGGGCCAACTACTTTTGCACCGGTCCGCTCTGCCGTCTCAACGATACGTTTAGCAGATTGGTCGAGCACCCGATGATCGTATGCCTTTAGTCGAATGCGGATTTTTTGCTTGGCCATTTTACACCTATTCCAATATCTCGGTGATCACACCCGCACCGACTGTGAGACCACCCTCACGGACGGCGAAATTCGAGCCCTTCTCCAACGCCACCGGTGTGATCAACTCTACTTCCAGGTTCACATTGTCGCCC
>Ga0307430_1000573_pt1 | contig 31363 bp, 31 predicted proteins | sample SalMarWE160130MG_FD_202159 | JGI IMG/M metagenome (GOLD analysis project Ga0307430, IMG submission 202159) | Salt marsh sediment microbial communities from the Plum Island Ecosystem LTER, Massachusetts, United States - WE1603-130 | ecosystem: Environmental > Aquatic > Marine > Intertidal zone >...
AGAAAGGAGAGTATATAAGAAATCTTTGATTTTATTATTTTTTCTTATATACTTAGAATAGAAAAATAAAAACCTGAGGTATGACCATGAGTGAAAATGAAACAATATTAGAAGAAGAAATAGAAAACTTATCAATAAAAGCGCACAAAAATGATGCCCAAGACAAAGGATTAATTATTATATTGGATGGGGCAATCGATACTTATAATGCACAATTGCTTGAAAATATCCTTAGCAAGTTAATAAAAGACAGATATATAAATCTTACGTTTTTATGCTCAAAATTAAATTATATTTCAAGTATGGGGATCGGTATTTTTACCAATCTTCTTGGTACTCTATGTAAAATGAATGGGGCGTTTATATTTAGCGAAGTACAAGAAAAAGTATATAGTGTATTCAATAGTCTGAGTTTTGTTAAATTTTTCACTTTTAAATAGACTTCATAATGGTTTTATTTCTAGCTTTCCCTTTCTTCTATTTAAAGAAACTACCACTCTCGGTAACATTCGCTGTATGACATATCTAATGTGGCATATTTCAATTATTGTCCCGGGATAAATTAATCCCCTCACAATAATTTTTGCATCTTCATTTTTATCTAAATAAAAAATAAGCGTCTTTGCTGTCATATTGAGTTTATTTATTGCGGCCATAATACTTTTACTCAAAGCTAAAAGCTTCGAATCTTCTTGCGGCGCACGTTTGAGGCGGTTTTGGATCTCTTTGTATCTGGTGAGCAGCTCAATATTTTTTTCTTTATCCAACCCAGCTTCCGTTTTACGATAAAATCAACGCCGCAATAGACCGCGGTTTTCGGTGCAGTAACATCTTCTATGGTTATTGGCTTTCCTCCGCCTAAAGACGGATAGAAATCCGCGTATGCTTTCAACTCATATAGAGAAGTACGTATTTCAGCATAACCATCATCTTTAACGCCTAAATCTTCCCGTACAGATCTCGCTGTTCGCACCTCAATTTCGGCTTCATTCTTCTCATTCGTTTTTTCATCAACGCTGCCTATATACTCCTCAACATCTTTCAGTAAATGGTCTGTTTTTTCAATAATATCATTGTTTGGGTTCTTTTTATAATTGTCCATAATTAAATGATAGTAAAACTATTATTCGCATACAAGGAATTTACGGTAAAAGTTTTTAATGTGAAGCTCCTATTGCTTTTAAATTTTCCATGTGGGTTTTTCGTCTGGATATAAACACTAACCCGAAACCGCTCGATAATCGGTCGCCGGCCTTATCAAAAGCCTGTTGCTTTCGTATTATTTGAGCTTTTCCCACATCATATTGCAATTTTTTATATTTTATTTCAATTAATACTTCTTCACCTATATTAAAGAGAGAGATCTTCTGTTCTTAAAAAAATACCGCTTTCCGAGATGTTTTCACTCTTCAATTCAATCAAATCATAACTTCCATCTTTAGCTATTTTTTTTTCAAAAACAGTGACAATTAACTTTTTCCTGGGAAACTTTCGCTTATCAACACCCGAAGATATTTCCACTCCACTCACAGAGTCTCTTTTGCTCGTTCTGTGATTTATTTCTGATATTTTTTTGATCCTTCTAAATCTATTCAGTGCTGATAAATTGACGATACCTTTGCGCTGCAAATAAAAAAGCAGATGCTTATTACAAAAAGACACTGGAAATCGGGAATGATATTTATGCTCATTTCGGATTTGTGAGGATCCAAAGATTTAAACAAAATTATAAACAGGCGCTAAAACTGCTTGAGCAGATGAATGATAACTACCCGCACAATCAACGCATTCAAAGGGAAACAGCAGAGTGCCGGGAAAAGTTACAGAAATAATATGGATTTGAGCCTGCTTTTATGAGACTCGACAATTACTTCTCATACAATCTGTACTAAAATGATTATTAAATGAAATTGCAATAAAATTTATCCCATGATATTGTTTGATTACAAACCGTTATTCTTAATAACATCCCGATACCAGAAAGCGCTTTTTTTAAACGAGCGCTCCTGCGTCTTATAATCCATTTTAACCAGACCGAAACGCATGGCATATCCGTCCAGCCATTCGAAGTTATCCAAAAGAGACCAGACAAAATAGCCTTTCAGCTTTACACCTTGTGCAATCGCGGCATGGGCAGCTTTAAAATGATCGTTTAAATAGCGTATGCGGTCATCATCCTGTACGACTCCGTCTGCAATGTTGTTATCCTCGCACGCCATGCCGTTTTCCGTAATATAGATAACCGGATGATTATAATCTTTATCCACTCGCAGCAGCAGATCGTATAAAGACTGCGGGCATACCTCCCAGCCCTTCTCGGTGTATTGTGCGCCTTCTTTTCTGTATGATTGCATGTTGTTAAAAATAATATCAGCGTTATTTAATTCATCCGGACTATTCACAAAAGGCCTGGAACATGAGTACATATTTATTCCTAAAAAATCAATGGGATTATCTTTTAACAGCTCATAGTCATCCGCCGCAAAGGTAAGGGCGAACTCTCTTTCCAGATGATTTAACAGCTCCTCCGGATATCTTGCCTTAAGTACCGGATCCAAATACCAGCGATTTAAAATCGTATCGATAATGTGGGCAGCGGCCCGATCATGCTCTGAATTTGTTTTGGCATATACCTGGCCTAAATTCAGTGTTATCCCGATGACACCCTGATTAAACTTAGACTTCCTGTAAGCCTCGATGGTCTTGGCATGGGCACAATTTACATGGTGAGAAGCCAGAAAGCCGGCCCTGATATCTTTTTTATCAAAATGTATGCCCGAGGTATAAAAATGCATGGTAAAGACTGCGGGTTCGTTGAAAGTAATCCAGTATTTTACGCGATCACCGAAGTTGTCGAATAAAACCTGCGCATAATCTGTAAAACAATCAATTATCTCTCTGCTTTCCCAACCTCCGATCTTTTGCAAGCATGAGGGCAGATCCCAATGATACATAGTGACAACAGGTTCAATATTGTGGGTAAGCAGTTCGTTTATCAGATTATGATAAAAATTCAATCCCGCTTTGTTTATTTTTCCTCTGCCCTGCGGGAATATCCTGGGCCAGGCGATCGACAATCTATATGCCTTTAGTCCCAGCTGCTTCATGAAAGCTACATCTTCTTTATACCGATGATAATGATCACAGGCTAGATCTCCGGTATCGCCATTGGCAACCTTGCCGGGGGTATGAGATATAACATCCCAGATACTTTCACCTTTACCATCTTCATTCCAGGCACCTTCAATCTGGTAGCTGGCCGTGGCCGCTCCCCATATAAAATCAGCAGGGAATATTGTTTCTTTCATTTCTTGCACCTTTTAAAAAAAATTATAGTGCTTCAATTTTTTCTAATATCTCAATCAGTTCTTCAATCGTATACGGTTTATCCAAAAAATAACGGATACCGGCCTTTCGAGCCGCTTCATACTCTTTACCGCTGCAATACCCGGAGCACATTAACGCTTTAATCTGAGGATTAATCTTTTTCATTTCTATAAAGACTTCATGGCCCGATAATCCGGGCAGCATATTATCCAAAATCACAATATCAACATCCGTATGCCTGTTCTCATATTGAGTAAGGGCATCAATACCGTTAACCGCGGTTATCACCTCATAACCGGACACTTCCAGCATCTTCTTGGTTGTGGTCCTTATAACATTTTCATCTTCACAGAATAGTATAAGTGTTGTTTCTTTGTTCAAATTTCCCAGCTACCCTTTATAATATTGTTTACTGAGCTTCTTGCAAAAATAACATTTTTGCAAGAAGCTCCTAAAATGGAAATTGCTAACTTATTATGGTATAAATAATAAGTATTTTACTAGCTTAATATATTTTGAGCTTTGCAATTTCCTCTACTATATTTTTTTAATTGCTCAGCTGTATTATGGTAAGCACCAGAGCCGTAACCGAGACGGCCGCACTTATGATAACCGCCCACTGATTGGCATGATACAGCGCATTATTATATTCCGCATAAACTGTATCGTCAGGTTGAATAATACGGGTCGTAGCTTGAACTATATCATTGACATCGGTGATGGTAACTGCTTCTCCTGCATTTTTCTGAGGATCGGTACCGCCGGCAAGATGCAGGTAATACTTATAACTTCTGTTAGGCATATACGGGTAAAGGCCGGGTTTGAAGACCGCGCCGCTTACAGCTACATAATACTGTCTGAAAGGTATAACGATCCGGTCATAGGGCATAAGTGTAACATCTTTTTCTTCTGAATAATTATGAATTAATTCCTCAATATTAACCGGAATCGGTTCAGCCGCTTCCAAGCGGATTATATACGCACTCTTTAAATCTGCTTCTGAAGAAAAGGAACCGTAAAGCTCCTGAAGCGCAGAAGCAAGTTTTTGACCCTCCACAAAGCGATACGTATATTTCTGAGAGCGGGCCTCGGTTTTTACTGTCGAATTCTCTTCCAGATCAAGTGCTCCTTCAAAGTAGACCACCGGAAGGCTGTCCTTTTTATTCGGTATATACACCTCATCCAGATTATAGAGGACAAAATCCTTATACAGAGAATCGGAGCTATTTAGATAATACGCTTCACCGGATTGCTTCTCGCTGGAAATTAATCTTATGATACGTATTCTGGCCGCATCACTTAAGCTGGTAAATCCGCCGGCATAACGTGAAATAAGCTCATCCAGTCCCTCGCCTGCTAAAAGCTGATAGCTTCCGGGACGATAAACCTCACCATACACCCTTACCTGCCGTTGTGCTTTTTTAATAATAATGGTATCTCCCGGTCTTACATAAGGATTCTGCTGCTTCTCTCCGAAGTGTGAGGCGCTGAACAGATCATATGTGTGCGGCGTTGTATCATCCGCTACTATATCAATATCCCGCACAGACGAATAACCTGTGGTTTTACCTGCAATAACTTCGGATAGGCGCGAGAGGCCCCAACAGTTGACATACTCCGCCTGTTTCACTTCACCCTTCAGGTATACCTGGAATATTCCGGTAGCTTGTATGATAAAGCTGGGTTTGCTTCCGGGATAAGAGCGCTGCACTAATTTTTCCACATTAACACGCAGCTCCTGATAGGTTTGAGCTTGTGCGGACAGCGTTCCGAAGACACTCAAATTGAGCGAGAAATCACTTTGAACGGTTATTTCAAGGGAGTGTATCCCTCTTGCCGTCATATAGCTGAGCTTATAAACGTCACCCGGTGTGACGGGATAATCCTTTACCGCACTGGCCAAAATAACACGATCGGCTGCGGAGTTCAAAAGGCTATTTTCATTTATGTTTTTATCATCAACAGAGTTATTAGTTTGGGCAAAAAGCCGGGCAATAGATATTATGAGTATGATGCTGCAGACTGTTTTTTTAAACACGGATTTTCTTCTTTCTACTGTTTTTTTTACTATCTTTTATAATATTTAAAAACTCATTTTTATTTCTCCTAAGCCAGTAAAAAATAAAAGCCAATAGTATGCTTATTATAAATGCAATGAAAGTTGTCATGGTACAAATCAGCATCCGATGCGGGCTAACTTTTAACTCCGGCACCTCCGCATACTCTATTACCTGGAAAATTGTCTCCTCACCCTCTAAAGAAAGTTTTACCAGCTCATACTCCTGTATAAGCGCTTCATAGATTTTTTCTTGTACCAAGAGATCGCGTTTTAAATGAGAATACTCTGTGACGATCGCAGGAAGATCTTTCTGTGCGGGCAGCACATCCTGATAGGCGGAAAAACCCGATTCCATTTCTCTAATGAGTTTAAGTAAATTATTGCGTTCAGCTCTGAGTTTCATAACAACCGGATCTTCTATCGTAGAGAACTGAGTGTATGTTTTTAATTCCATTTCTTTCAAAAATAACTGAGAGCGTAAATTGGCCATAATAGTACTCTTTTCCACCGCTAAATTTTCAACATCCAAAACGCCATAATTACTCTGAAACTTCTCTACTTTGGCTTCCAGTTCCGTGATTTTTGTGTTTACCTCAGAAAGTTTCTCTTCAAGCAGTCCTTTTTTTGAAACACCTCTCTTTTTATTTATTGTAGTAAACATTTCCTTAAGCAGCCCGACAAAACGGTTGGTGATCTTGTATGCCATCTCGGGGTTATAATCTTCATACGCTATATTGAGGGTCATGGTTTTTTCCTCATAGCTTATTAATAAGCGCATTCTAATCTGGTGTCGAATTCTTTCGCCCTTTTGCACGTTTACTCCATAGTACGTGCCCAAAGAAAACTCTTCGGCAATGGCATCGACCACGGTATTGCTTTTTAAAAGCTTTATAGCCAATTCGCCGTAACTAAAATTAATAGGAAACCTGCCTGCCACTACATTCTTTTCCCACCATGAAAAGGGAGCCATAATATCACCGGACATTTTCTCATTTACGAGGATAAGGGTCACAGCTCGGTACATATCGGGTAAAGGGCTCATTTCCGGCGGTAAAATCGAAGTAATCAGGGTAAAAAGCAATACAACTACTGCGCATATACCGGTAGCTATGATAATAAACCATTTATATCTAAAGAGGATTGAAAGGAGAAAGAAAATATCTATTGATTTCTCTTCAGTATGTGAATTCTCAGCCATAGCAACCTATATATTACGTATAATACATTTGTCTTTTATATCAGTCAATGTAGTATATTAGCTAAACACCAATAATTCAAGAAAATCTCCTCACATTCAATTAAAAGTTATCAGATTTTGTCGATATTATGGTTAATTGATATTTTTTTTGTAAATTCTTAAAAATGGCATACAATGAGATATAGAGCTAAAAAATATCCAACATTATTATTTAATTTGAGTATTGATTATGGATAAAATTCTGAAAACAAAAAGTTATATTCTGCTGTTTCTTCTGCTCTGGGCTTTTCCGCAATCCAGTGCCCCAAATACTGTGAAACAAAGCGTACCAATACCCCGGGAACATGAGAATCTTCCTGGAAACAAGAATTATCTCTTTATTTATAGTCCCTACTTTTTTTCGAAGGCCAACAAAACAGAAATCAATGGCCATAAAGCCAAGGAAGATCTGTTAACAGTTCAAAATACCGATCGCTCAAAAAAAACAAGAATTAAAAAAAGGATGCAGTATATCGATAAGATCCTCGAAGAAATAGATAGAATCCTGTACACAAAAGAAAAAACTTCTGACAAAGTATTACAAAAAATCAAACGGCTTCTGCTCGAACTTGAAAAGCTGCAGAGGGATCGAGACCTGTAGCACAGGTTTTTACTTTTAAAATAACATTTTTGCAAGAAGCTCCTAAAATGGAAATTGCTAACTTATTATGGTATAGAGAATAATTATTTTACTAACTTAATATATTTTGAGTTTTGCAATTTCCTCTTTTATTTAAACATTGCTTGTGGTGGTGTTTTTTAAAAAAAGTGAACTTAAAATAGTTATAGTTTGAATATCACCTGAGCTAATATTTCATACTCTATGAGCATTTCCGAATAAAAAGTCATATCCAGCGCATTTACTAATCCAAGACTGAAGGTCTTTTCTTTATTTAAATGAAACTCCACTCCCAGAATAACGGTCGTGCCGAGTGCATAAGGCATATCTGTACGAAATATACCTGAAGGAGTCTGAAAATCGATAATATCAAAGCGATAGAACGGCCCCCCACCGGCATAAAAGGCGAAGAAATTACCAAACTCAAAATAAGCATCCAGTGTTACTTTAAACTTTAATGTGTGATAATGGATAAGGAAAGTAAGATCCGGGTTTAAGGCAAAGGTATAATTAATAAAAACTGCCGGTCGGATTAAAAAATCAAAGCCCTCCGTGTTGGCAAGATAAAAATGGTATTTCAATCCTTGTTCAAGACTCACACACGAAAGAAGATACGGAGTCCATTTCCCGGCAAAGGAAATGAAATATCCCAAGGACGTAAACACGCTGAACAATTTTTCTGCCGGTTTTTTCTCTTCATCGGCAGCGGCTTCTTGCTTTTCTTCTTCTTTCTTTTTAATAAATTTGGCCAGCACGGCATCAAGCGGTTTGCCTTTTTCAGCATCTCCGCTATCTTTTATTTCTTCTTTATCTGCTTTGTCTTCTTCCTTAGAGGGGCTGATAACTGCGGCTGTATTTTTATCCGGCGGTATGTCTTCTTTCTCTGTTTCTGCTGATTTATCTGTTTCTTCCGTAGGTGTGGTTTCCGTTTCTTTGTTTTCTTCTATGACAGCTGCTGTGATAATCTCCGCTTCCGTAATAACCTCTGCCGCGGCCAATCTTTGTAAATCACTTTTTATAACATTACTAAGCTCTTTTATATAATCACTCTCATTGGTAACAATTTTATCCAGGTTCATCTCATGAATGATGGCGTTTTTTTCCAGACTGTACAGCTTAAGTGACGTAGCGTACTTATTGGTCTCCGGATCTATTACAAGCGTGCCGAACACAATATAATTGATTTTTTCAAAATGACAGACCACTAAAGCGTCGATCTTGGAGGTTATATAATCACTTTTTAATACTCTCTTGCTGGGCAGAGAAAGCTTTTTTATCCCCTTATAGACAAGCTTATCGGACGAAACCTTGGAGAGCTCATGGGTGAGCAATGAAGTAAAACTGCTGTTTTCTATAATTTTTCTGGAGGATTCTTCCACGCCCCTGGACACCTGCAGCTCGGCCATATAAATATCAACACCATACGAGTATACATTAGTTAATACTCCCAATAATAGACACAAAGTGAGAATTTTCATTTGCACAAGCTTTTTAGGTCCCACTACTATTAATATATGCTATTGTTAATTAAATTTCAATTATTCCTATGATCGGAGATTTTTTTTAATTAATCAATTCAAATTTGTTGAATTTCCGGTATTCTGCCGTTAATATTAATATTAGAACGAATTATGAAGCAAAAATTATCCATAATCATTAAATACGCTGTACTTTTATTAGGTATAGTATTTCTATCTGCCTGTGCCTTTAGAGGCGACGTATATGTTGCCTTTTATTGGGCTACTGCGAACGATCAGCCGAACCCTGCTCTTTCCGATTTTTCCAATGTACCGAATGCACCGGCCGATTTAAATGATCTGATAAACGGCGGATACTTCCTCACCATACCCGGTAGTTACTCCATTGTTTATCGGTCAAATCTTGGAAGCAATTATAATTCATCCATAACTTTAGAAGCCGCCATGGCTGTCGGCGGCTTTGAAACAACATATTATAATATTTACTTATCAGATACCAATGGTATTACGGTTGATACGGTACCCTAACCTGCCCGCTCCAACTCTTCTTCTTAAGACTATCATAGACGAACTCCGTTTTTCTTACAATCTCATCCCAATTATAGGCTCTTTCCACCTTTATTCTCGCCTTTTCTCCGGCAGTTCCAGACTTCGTACTTGGTGATAATAGTTTTTTTAATATTTTTACAAAATCATAAAAATCATCGGATTTAAACAAAAAACCATCCACTCCTTGTGTTATCACTTCTTTGTGGGGTGGTATGTCACTGGCCAGACATAGCAGTTTATGACTCATGGCCTCAAGGAGAGTAATGGGAAATCCCTCAAGACAGGAAGGCAAAACAAAAAGAAGGGCATTATTTAAAAGCTCTTGTTTTTCCTGCCCCAGAACATAACCCGTAAAAATAATTCCTTTATCATTCGCGGTAATTTTTTTGATTTTTTTAACATATTCATCCGTAGCACTTGATCCCCCTGCAATAACAAGCTTAAAATCAGGTCTTATTTCTTTAAATGCCTTAACAAGCCAGTCAACCCTTTTCTCCGGTGTTAATCTTCCCATCCAGAGTAGATAATCCCGGCCGTTTAACTTATACTTTTCTTTTATAATGGCATTTGTTGCTTTTGTTTGGGGAATATTTACTCCATTAGGAATATAAATTAGATTTTTCCCATACTTGCCCTCGAAATATGTCTTTTGTTCTTTTGAAACAACTATGGTTTTATCCGGAATATAGATAGCCGTTCTTTCTGTAAATTTAAGAAAAGCTTTGGCAAAACTACCCCATTTACCTCTTTTCCAATCCAATCCGTGCAGGGTAACCACTATCCTTTTGTGCAAAATCTTCGGCAGCCAGCAAAAGACACTTGGCCCCATGGCATGGTAATGGATAATATCATAACTCTGAAAAAGCGAATGCAGCGATGACGTAAGGCTGTGTATAAAAGCATCGAAATGTTTAGTCCTGATTGTAGGGGTATGAATTAAGCGTATCCCCTGGTAGTGCTTTAAGTTTTTATCGGTATACCAGTTTCGTACATACACGTGTACTTCATGACCGATTTTTACAAGTCTTTTTGCCAGCTCATCTACATGGAACTCTACTCCTCCGAAAGTTGCGGGTATGCCCTTTTGTCCGATATACGCTATTTTCATAAATCTTTTATTACATCTCGTGTAAAAAATTTGTGTGTAATTATCCATATAAGGGGCTTGAATATGTTTTTTTTCATTGCCGGGCTCGCACTTCCTATCATCCAGCAATTTTTTGGGCATTCTGCAATTTTTTCTCTTATATTCATGGCCTTTTGGCTATGCCAAATTTCTTTAAAGGTCTTTTCAGTTAAATTCCCCAAACTGCTGTCCTGGGCATCACTGTCCATGCCGTTACAGGGACGTATTTCGCCCCAGGGATCCAAAAAGAACATATCTGTACCTGCGCCGCAAGGAAGCAATCTCTTCCTGCCCTTTACATACTGGATAAGACCGTAATTAAAATATGCTCTGAACCAGTTTTTTAAACTTTTTGTTTTTAGCATTTCCTTAATCAATTCGTTGAAACAGGCAATGACGCTCTCTCTTTGCGTTACCCTGTTATTATATTTATGAAAATAATAGGAATTATGCACCACAGCCGTGGCAAACTCCAGATTCATGGCCTGGGCAAGTCTGAAAAGCTCTATCATGTCTTGGGCATTTCTATCGGAAACCGTTATTCCTAAACCTATATCCTTTATTCCCAAGCACTTAAGCTCAAGTAAAGTTCTAAGCCCGTGATCAAAACCATCTTTTAGACCCCGCAATTCATCATTAGCAGCTGGCAGACCCTCAATGCTTATTCTTATCCCAATATCTTTATGTTTTTTTACGATACCTATTATCTTTTCAGAAAAATAGCCGTTCGTACTAATAACAATTCTTTTTGCCTTTTTTTTTAGAATAATAATAATTTCCTCTAAATCATCCCGTAAAAAAGGCTCGCCGCCAGTGATATTACAAAAGCTCAAGTTGGGCAGTTTGGCTAAAACCTCCGGCTTTATTTCCTCCTTTACATCTGAGGGGAATTTCCATATATTACACATCTGGCACTGCGCGTTGCATCTATAAGTTGTAATTATCGCTGCTTCCATAGCTTGCATTCTCCACTTTGGTTGCTAATAAGTGAAATGATGTTACTTTCAACTCTTTAAAAGAATAACTTCTAAATCTTTTACTTAAAGACGGCCTTACTTTTCTCAGATATTCATCAGCTACAATAACAAGTGGCTTAGTTTCTACCTTTTTAAATCCTAATTTATTAAGTATTTTTTTAAAATCAGACATTCGCAGCCGATTAGGGGAACCGCTAAATTTGAGTAATTTGTAAACGGTATCTGAATATCTTAAAAGATTGAAGGGGTCTGCTTTCCTAATCAAGCGAGTATGCGTCCCAAGATCAACCTCATGCGCCATGATGGCGTTTGTACTTAATTTTAATTTCAAGATATCAAAGGTATTACTAACATCATCGAGATGCTCCAAAACTGCCTGACTTACCAATACATCATATTTTCTCAAAGCTAGGTTATTTAGAGAAAAACAAGGCTCATATATATAAGAAAAAAAATCACAGAAACCCTGTTTCTGAAATTGATATAATGCTTTTTTAGCCTTTTCATAGGCTGAATAATCCTTCAGCTGCCTGAATAAAGCTTTATAAAAACTCTTGGATGTTCTGGAAATTAGTTTATATTTGTCGATTGCCGTATAACTTTGAGCACCAAGAGCTAAGATAACAAAACCGGTACCAAGATCCGGACCGGGGCATAGTTCAAGTACATGCTTATTATTAAAAGAATACGTGCTTCCCATATAATTTTTGAGCGCCTTGTCCCAATTTTCTACTACCTTAAGAGTATATTTTACATTATGTTCTATGTCTTCAGTAGCAGAAAAAGGGCGGGGTGAAGTATAACCAATTATTGAATGCCGAATTTTATTAATAATTCGCAGTATGAGCCCTATAATAAAGAGAAAAAAATTGGCTATATTTACTGGAGGTTGAATAACTTCGGTCATAAACATTTTCACTAGGTTATATTGCTTCTTTTAAAAAAAATCTTTCTTGCTTTCATTAGCTTCCGTTTATCTATTGCCAGCCTGTATATCTTCATTAACTGCTTGTAATGCTTTTCAGGATTTAATTCCCTTTCTACATATTTTTTTGCATTTCTACCCATATCAGCAGCTTTCTCAGGACTGTTTAGCAAATAATCAATCTTATTTTTTAAATCTTTTACATTTTGCGGCTCGAAAGTCAAGCCCCTTTCTCCATCTCGCACTAATTCTGGAATACCACCAATTCTACTCCCAATCACAGTTTTGCCCAGAGCAAATGCTTCGATAACTGTGCGTGAATTATTTTCATACAATTCCGAAGGTAAAACCACAAACATTGATTTTTTAATTTCTTGTTTTAATCCTTCACCTTTTTTATATCCAGTAAAAAGAACATTATCAAACTTATCTTCTTTTACTTTAGATTCCAGCTCTCCCTTTAACGGACCGTCACCAATTATCTTTAGCTTAATATCCATCCCTTTAACTGCTTCTATGAGAGTAGCAAGTCCTTTTCCCCGAGAAAGTCGGCCAAAGTATATTATAGATATTTCCTTATAATCATAACAAGGCCCAGAATCCTCTATTTTTATAAAATTAGGCAGATAAATCAACTTTCTCTTAAATCCCATTTCCCTGATTTTCTCTTTCAAAAACACACTGGGAGAAATAAAAACATCTATTTTATCATAAATATGTAAGATTTTATGATGTAAATACATTTCCATAACATTTATCAAACTTTTGACATAAGAATCTTTTGTGCACTTTTTTAAAAGACACCAAAAATACTTTCCATTTCTGCATTTCTGGCAAGGCTTTCCCTCTGCAAACATTGAATAAGTAGGACAAACTAATTTATAATCATGTAATGTCATTACAGTTGGTATATTATACTTTTTAAACGTATCTAAAATTGAAGGGGAGATCTGATGGTGAATATTGTGAAGATGGACAATATCTGGCTTAAAATCATTTAATAAGTACTTAATTTTTCTCTTTGCCTCAAGTGAGTAAAGTATTTTTAAGCTTTGTAATATTTCCTGTTTAATACTTCCGAATGTTTCATAATTTACATGACTAATAAAAAACCTGCTTTGATAACAAGGTAAATTTCTTTCATCGTTCATTGAAAAAAAGGCAATATCATGCCCTCTGTCCTTCAATAATTTTGCTTCTCCAAAAAATACCCTTTCACTCCCGCCCTTTAACCAGAAAAATTTATTTACCATTAATATTTTCATTTAGGTTTCTCACAATAGACATATTTAGGAATAATAATCATTACTAATGCCAGTCCATATAATGTACCAATAAATTCTTTAGCTAACCCATAATTGATAGCCGAAGCAGCCCTGCACGCTAAAATCACATAAATAAATAAATTTCTTAAAGAAAAGCATTTCTGATATTTGCTATACGCAAGTTTTAATATATAGCCAATTAGAAAAGCCTCAATTATTACACCGATTAAACGAGCATTCATCATCCCTTCACCAACCAATGTTACAGATATTCCTCCACCCAAAAAAGTCAAACCCAGTTTTTCTTTTAGCAATAATCCAAAATCGGGTTGATGTCCTGGTAACAACATTGAGATATTTGTAATGAATGGTTTAATACCAAGATAACCAATTATATCAAGATTTTTAAGATATAGCGAAAAATTAAGGATGTGAACTTTTATTTCGTTTACAATACGGTCTGTAAAAGACACTCCAGGAGAACGAATTGATACAAGTACAATCGCTATTAGAAATAGTATTATTGCAAAGATTGCACCTCTCTTAAGAGGAATATTCTTTTTTAGATAGTGATAAGCAATAATAAAAATTATGATGTACCAAAGAATCGGTGCTCTATTAAGAGAAATGCTCATTAAAATAAGCGGAAGAAAAATTAAGAAATAGTCTAAAATATTTAGCCTTTTACCAAAATACCATTTAGTACCAATATATATAGGTACTGCTATATTAATAGAATTACCAAGCCACACAAGGTATCCTCTACCAAAAGTCATACTATATCTTGTTGCTTCAATAGGACCGCTTAATAATATCTTAATAGAAAGAAAGTAAAACAATATACTACATATAAATCCAATAATTATAATAAATATAGAAAATTGGATTGTTCTACTGTACCCTCTGCTACTTAAAAAAGGACTCGATAATTTTTCTACGTGGATCGATGGCGAGGAAATTTTAAATATTGGGAAGTGTAAACCTATTATCCAGAAAAGATAAGCCAGTAAAATTAAAAAAGCAACCTGAGAATAAGGTGCAGGGTCATATAATGAATGTTCATAAAAGTTTATAAGATATCCCCCGCCCATCCAGAGAAGATAAAAAATCGGAAAAAAGATATAGGGACTAAAAACTTCTTTTTTATCATATATTCCCTTTAAAATAGTTATTATTATTGGGAAAATAACTAAAAACGGTAAAAGATTACTATCATTTCCTACTAATAGAGTTAATACTAAACAACAAATCAAAATGAAAAAAATTATCTTATAGCCTTGCATATTTAATAGTAATTAAACTGTTCCTTCCAGGTTGAATAAAAAAATATAAAATCATTTCTGTATAGGAAACCCTGGATATATATCTCCCCGAAAAAAGACCTTAGAAAGCACGGTGCTCTTCCCTTTTAATAGAACTAATAATGTCTTTTTAAAAATATGAAGCACGTGCTTCATTATATGTTCTATATCATATTTAAAAATTAATCTAAAAATATTTAATATATTTTTAGTTTTGGATAGATAAGGATTTATAGGATACTGCAAGGTTTTTGTTACAAGTTTTTCGTAAGCTTCGGCTCGCTCTTCTTTTGAAAAATTTTTCGTTTCAAAAATTACTTCTCCTAATCGTGTTGCGGCTGTCGTATAATCGGAGCAATAATTTCCATAGTGTTTTACCCATTCAAACACGTCTGTTCCTGGAAACGGAATAAGGGTTTGCCAAACCGTTCTATTAAATCTCATTTCTAAGGAGCGACGATAGGAATACATGGTTTTCTCATAGGTATCAACAGGAAGCCCGATTATAAAGAATCCAATTACTTTAATATCTAGCTCTTTAAGTATTTTGACAGCATGAACAATGTCTTCAATAGTTTCTTTCTTTTTTATACGAGAAAATACTTCTTGATCGAAACTTTCCAGACCTAAAGATACACTGAAACAGCCGGCTTCTTTCTTTTTTTTTAATAGCTCAAAATTCATTTTGTCACCACGTATTCCATTAGAACATTCCCAAGGTATATCTAAGTTTTCTTTAAGATATAACTCGCAAAATTCCCAAACTCTTTCTGGCTTTAAAGTAAAATTGTCGTCCATAATGTTAAAGGATCTAATATTATATTGCTTCTTTGCCTGTTTGATCTCTTCAATTAAATGTATTGGCTTTTGGGGTCTCCAGGTTCTGTTTAACAGTTTGGATGCAAGACAAAAAGAACAAGTATAGGGACACCCTCTACTTGTTAAGAGAGGATAATGAGTTATTTGCTTAATTCCAAAAAGATCATATTTTGGAAAGGGTATTTCGTCAAGGTCTCGAATCAAATTCCTGGGAGGATTTATAATAATAGTGCCGTTTTCCGCACGATAAACTAATCCATTAATAGATGAAATTTCTTCAATCGTATTTGAATTTAACTTTTTGGCAAGTTCGCACAATGTTATCTCTCCTTCACCAATTACTAAAAAATCTACACATTCATGATATTTTAATATTTTTTCTATGTCAACCGAAGTATGAACACCACCAAAAACTATAGGTATATTAGAAAATGTCGATAAGAATTTTGCCAATTCAATAGATAGTTTATAGGTTAATGATTGAACAGAAAAACCAATAAGGTCGGGAAAAAATTCAGTCACCACATATCTCAGAAGCTCTTTAGGTTTTTCTACACGATAATTGTTTAAGTCCAGTACTTTGGTTTTAAAGCCTTTTTGGGACAGCGCACCTGCTATATAACCCAATCCGATATTTAATCCCATCAGAACTCCCGCAGGATCGATTAAAAGAATTCTCTTATTAGTCATAAAGTTTCCTCTCATTAAATACACATTTTCCATGCAAATGAGAACTTACTTTTAAATAGCTTATATTATACATTTTTTTCTGTCATTGCATATTTTATTGCTTGATTTATATGTCTGATCATATTATCCAATGTAAACTTACATCTAATTAACTCTCTGGATCTTAAACCCATGTTTTTTTCAACATGCTCGTCTAAAAGAATCTTCTGGATAGCATCAGATAACGAATCTATGTCATCTTCCTTTGCTATAAAGCCGTTAAATCCATCTTTAATTAAATCAACTTCCGTTCCATCAGCAGAAGTAGCTATAACTGGTTTCCCATATGCCATTGCCTGGTTTAAAGCTAGCCCACCCTCCGAAGGTAAAATAAAAACGTTTGCAAGCATAAAATACAATCCCACGTCCTTTACTACTCTGCCTAAAAACCGAACGTCCTGAATATTTTTGTTACTGCAAAGTAGTTCCAAATCTTTTTTATTTGAACCACTTCCAATTATTAATAACGCTAGTCTGGAAAAATTAATTTTCAGCTTTTCATAAGCGAGGATTAAGTTCTCTACTTTTTTTCTTTTTTCTAGACTGCCTACACAAAGAAGAATTTTTTTCTCTTTTACTTTTAATCTTTTTTTTGTTAGCTCAACTTGTCCCCGGAATCTTTTAATATCATTATCTACTGAACACATATCTATTGTATTATTCGCTATGAATATTCTTTCAGGAGAGACTCCGATTGATGTCCAATATTTTTTAGCTAAACTTCCATAGACAATACAAGCATTTGCCTTTCGTGCCATATAATTTACAATAGGATCGATTATTTTTCTAAAAATATTTTTAGGGGTCCTTAATCTTCGACCAGCATCCCACCATATATAAGGTATTTTCATGAGTTTACAAACCGGTAAAATAAACATATTATTCAGAACATTTACCGTACCGGCAACGATTACTATATCATATTTATCTTTTATCAAATAATAAGGAATAGCTGGATGGAATGGAATAAAATAATTCTTTAGTCCCCAAGAAAACCGAAAAATTAATGTGAATACTTTTTTGTAATTAAACCCTTTTATCAGGTGTAGATTTTGAACATCACTACTTTTTCTGCCTTCACCAAAAAAGACTGTCAATTCAATACCCTCCTGTCCCGACATTTTTGTGAAAACCGGAATCCTAAAATAAGAAAGAGTGGGTTGAACAACAGCAATCTTTATCATAATTCTTTATAATTGTAACTTAAAACTTTGTTTCTCGCAAGCTTTCTAAAAAAGGTACCCTATGATGATGGTATATGAAAGCATTTCCCTTATAATATAATAAATTCTCAAGGGAGGTAAAATTAATAGTAATAAATATTAGTTAAGTAATACTATTTTTGCGGGTATAAAATATTTTTTAATAAAACATAAAATACAGATGTCGGTCTAAATTTCTTAAAAAAGTTTTTAGCATGATATGCCAAATTAAATTTAAATAAGTTTGAAAGAATGTAATCTACATATGTCGCAAATGAACTATTATATGTATTTTTACCTAAAAAATTATATAATTTTGGAATTAAAGGAAAAAAACATAATCTTTCTTTTAAAATTGTAAATCCAGCATTAAGAATTATCTTACGAAAAAAGTGAAGAGGGATTCCACGTTCATGCCTTGTTAATTTGGTTCTTGATTTAGTCCAGTCGCCCATAGAAAAGATAGGCTCCCGAATTAATACAAAACCTCTATGCGCAGTACATCTAAAAAATTCATTAATTACATAACTAACATTAGGAATATGATGTAAAACACCAAGGCAGGTAATTAAATCAAAAGAATTATCTGAAAAAGGAATTCTATTTTTTAAACTGGGTTTAATGTAACTAACACGTATATTAAAAATTGAATCTTGAATAAATTTATCGGATGATTCAATTATTGTTAATGATTTTATTTTATCTGCAATAGGTTTAAATTCATCTCCAAATGCACTGCCAAATCCTAAGACATTATTATATTCTTTATTGGAAAGGAATCTAAATCCATGATAAATATTTAGATTATGATAAACATATTTATAATCTTTTAAATCTGACAGATTTGCATAAGCTTCTTTTTCATCATTATACCAATTTTTTATCTCAGTTAAATTAAAATCATCGCCATATAATTTTTTGCCAGAAAAATAATCGATCATATTTTCATTATTATCCATAAAAAATCCCAAAAACAAACATATCTTTTTAATTAATTCACAACAATATAGTAACTTAAAAAACTATTATGATTTAGTTAGATTTAAATGTCCCCTTTATTTATTCTTTGCAGCCTGGATATTGTCATTTATATTAACATACTATTTTCTCCTTAACATGAATGTCATTTTTTATCTCTTTAGCATTTTGTTATGAATCTTTTTTTTCACATTTTCTATAAAATAGAGTTAAATCAACTTTATTAGCAAGCTTTCTAAAAAAAGCACCCTATGATGAGGACAGACATATTGGATCAAGGCGACTTTATCCATTTTTGATTAGCTACCAAACAAAAACCTTGAAACTATTTTTCTACCATTCGGTAAACTATACAAGAATTTCCTAATATAATTTATCGCTGTATTACCAATAAAACCCACAGTTATAACATATAACCAAAATAACAACGAATGCCTGTACTCTGGTATTTCAAAATAAATAAATACAAGTTTAAGAAAATATTTTAACGATTTATTTTTTACAATTCTTAAAGAAAATATAGAAAATTTAATGCGTTTTCTTATAAGTGTTCTTCTTATATACTTTGGTTTATCTTCTGTGAGTTCATATATCATCTTAATAACAGGTTTAGCCATAAAATCAGAGGGGTAATCCCAATATTTCTTAGTATTTATTCTTATTATAACTAATGGTTTCTTTATATATACTCCTGAAGATATTTTTAGGGCCTTACCCACAAAAAACATCTGAGCATAGAAAGTGCCTATGTACCGCTGGGCACCTTGAATATCGATAAGATCCCTTTTTATGACAATCCCTGAGAATTCGTTAGCATAAAAGAATAATCCAATCACAGATTCTCCGCCTGGGGAAAAAATTTTGTCATTATTAAAATATTCTATGGGTGGTAGTTCTCTTTTACTTAAGTTATCAAAAATTCTACGTGAACTTAAAATAACACCTATATTCTTGCTGCTATTCTTACTTAATGCATTTTTTATTTCTCCTAAAGCATTTTCCATTAGAATATCGTCGTCTCCAACAAAGAGAATGTATTTTCCCTTGGCTTTTCTAATTACCCTGAACATATTTTTTTCAGGACCAATATTGGCATTATTTCTAAAATATCTTAAGTTACTAATTTTAGACTGGAATTTTTGCACAACTTCTTTAGTATTATCTTGGGAAGCGTTTTCAGAGACAACAACTTCTATATCAGAAGTAACTTGAGGATAGATACTTTCCAAACATTCTTTTAACAAATTCGCCCGATTATAAGTTAAGATACATATGCTGATTAAAGGATTATCCATTGCTAACCTTCCTGGCAATTGCAATCAGCTCATGACCCTTCAGTGTTTTTTCAACAATGTTTCTATAGGGCCAGGAAATGGGATATAACAAAGTGCCAATTAAATACGGAGATTGCCAAATCACCCCTCTAATAATCGATTTGCAGGCTTGGAGCCCTGTTCTTTTCTCGCTTGATAATTTGTCAATGTAATGAGAGCTGCTATTCACTTTATTACTTTTTAAATAGGCTTTAAGATAACCTATAAAAGAAGTAAAAAAATGATGAGCATATTCCTTTGAAAACATGGTAATTACTTCAAATCCTTGATTATTAAGAATATTCTTTAACGTATCTTTAGAATAAAAATATAGATGATCAGATTGAGTAAAATTAGGATGCTTTAAGCCATAAAGCTTATTGGTAAAAGGTTCAACATTTGGTGTAATTATAAATAAAATTCCATGCTGCTTTAAAAAAGCTCTTACAGTTTTAAAAAACATCTTAGGCTCTTCCAGATGCTCCAGTAAATGAAACATACATATGGCATCACAGTAACCCTTTGGAAACTTGAAATCCCCGATCCGACCATGTTTTACATCTATTCCCTTTTTTAATGCCATCTCTGCACGCTTTTGTGAAGTGTCAATTCCGGTTGTAGTAAAACCCATATTTCTTGCCATAGCTAAAAATTAACCGCTTCCACAGCCCACCTCAAGTATTCTACCATTTTTTATCCATTTACGGAGAATAGCAAGCCTGTCTGTATTCATCTTCTTAATCCATTTTCTCTGTTGTAACCGGTTGTTTAGATAGGACTCAGTGTAAACGCTATCTTGCAGGCCTTGAACAATATCCTGACTCAAATTTACGATATGCTTGAATGTCAAGCCGCAGTTATTACATTTATACAAAGTATATTCGCTTCTGCGTACTAAAAGAGTTAAGCAGTCCGCATTACAAATTGGACAGTGAAGTTTGTCTGTTTTTTTAAATTTCTGCCTCCCTGAATTTTTATTTGATAACCTTATTGGCTGCCTGGTTTTATTCTTCTTCACATTATATCTTCGGAATTAAAGTATGCACTTTTTAAAGTATAATCCCTTCTGTTTTCTGCTTCAAGAAATTATGGATCACCGAAATAACTCATCGCGGTAAGCCTTAAAGAGAATAAATGGCTTTTTTGTAAGCCGCTCGTTCTCTTAAGCTTATCAAAGATTTCTTTTCTAATTTTTTTCTTTAAGCTCTCATTATTTATTCCTTTATGGACTTATATTCTTTTAAAATACTATTTGTTATTTGCTCAATTGATAATGCATTTTTTTCTCTTAAATATTCTTGGCTCCCCACATCTTTAAGATACCTGTCAGGGAGTGCAAATCTTCTAAATAAAACTTTTTTAGCATCTGTTTCCGCTAAAACTTCTGCTACTGCACTTCCCAATCCTCCAATAAGACTATGTTCTTCTACTGTAAATATGGCTTTTGTTTGCTGGGCGCTTTTAAGAATAATATCTTTATCAAGTGGTTTTATGGTATGCATACTGATCAATCGAACACTTAAGCCTTCATTTATCAATTTGTCAGCAATGCATTTTGTATTGTATAAAATATTCCCCGTAGCAATAATGGTAATATCACTACCGTTTTTTATAGTAATTCCTTTGCCAATTTTAAAATCTAAAAACTTTAAATTTGAATGTACCTCTGGCTCATGACTTTTTCCCAATCTGATATATAGAGGTCCCCGGCGATATATCCCCAGCTTGGTTGCCATTTCTGCTTCTATGGGATCGCCGGGACAAATCACCGTCATATTGGGGAGCGCTCTCATAATGGCAATATCGGCAAGAGAATGATGGGTCATCCCTGCAGAACCATAACATAAACCACCACCAACGCCAATTATTTTAACATTTAGATTTTGGTAACATAAATCGTTTCTTATTTGTTCAAAACAGCGCATAGTTATAAAAGGCACAATTGAATAGATAAAAACTATCTTGCCAGAGAGAGCCAAACCAGAAGCTATACCAACCATATTTGCTTCTGCTACCCCAATATTAAAAAACCTATCTGGAAACCCTTCTCGAAATTTTTCAAAAACAGAAAATCCCAAATCGCCGCTAAGTAAAAAAATTCCACTGTCTTTTCTGGCCAACTCTATAAGAGTGTTTATAAATGCTGTCCTCATAATGAGTCTAACTCTTTTAAAGCAATTTCTAGCTGCTCTTTATCTGGAGATTTGTAATGCCATTCAAGCCTGTTTTCCATAAAAGAGACACCTTTACCCTTTATAGTGTGGGCAATTATAAGGCCTGGTTTGTTTTTTTTAAAAGGCACTCTACAAAGAGTGTCTTCAATTTTTGAAAAATTATGTCCATCTATTTCTTTGACCTCCCACCCAAAAGCAGCCCAATTATCTGAAAGAGCTTCCAAGTTTACTACTTCTTTTGTTCGTCCAAAGGCCTGAAGTTTATTATAGTCGATAATGACAATTAAATTATCTAATTTGCGGTGAGCAGCAAACATGGATGCTTCCCAAACTGAACCTTCATCGCATTCCCCATCACTAAGCAGAACGAAAATTCTGTATTCAAATGCATCATATTTTGCGGCAATAGCCATACCCACACCTATTGAGAGACCATGTCCTAAAGAGCCAGTGGAAACTTCAACTCCAGGAACACAATGCATAGTGGAATGTCCTGGCAACCTTCCGCCATCAATGCAATATTCATCCAGAATTTCTTCTGAGAAGAAACCTCTAAGTGAGAGGACTGCATATAAAGCACTCGCAGCATGACCTTTACTTAAAATAAACCTATCCCTTTTCTTTGCCCAGGGATTTTTTGTATCTATTTTTAAAATACCAAAATATAAAACAGTTAAAATGTCCACAGATGAAAGTGCAGAACCTATATGGGAACTTCTGGATTTTGCATGCATTCTAACAATCCTTTTACGTATTTCAGTTGCTATTTTCTTATACTTATCCATTTTTACCAAAACTCGTTTGATATTTTAATATTTCCAAACTTTCCAGGGTGGTCTTGAACTTCTCCATAAATCATTTAGTATTTTTAGCTCCCTATATGTATCCATGCATTGCCAAAAACCTTCATGTATGTAAACCATTAATTCTCCATCCAGAGCTAATTTTTCCAAAGGTTCCCGTTCAAGATAACAATTATCATCTTCTTTTAAATAATTAAAAAACTTCTTATTAAATACAAAAAAGCCGCCATTTATAAAACCTTCTTTAATTTGTGGTTTTTCCGTAAATTGCACTACTTGTAAACCTTTTATAATTAATTCTCCAAAGCGGGAGGAAGGATGGACACCTGTAATTGTACCTATTTTCCCATGTGATTTGTGAAATTCTAAAAGCTTATTAATATTTATATCAACTACAGCATCCCCATAAGTTAACATAAACAAATCACCCTCAATGTATTTTTCTATTCTCTTCACGCGAGCACCGGTTTGTGCTTCTTTCCCGGTTTCTGCAAAAGTAATTATCCAATCTTTCTCTTGAGATTGTTTATGAATTTCAATATTTTTACTTCCTAATTTTAAAGTTAAATCATCAACCATCATTTCGTAGCTGAGAAAATATTCTTTTATCATCTTTCCTTTAAATCCTAGACACAATACAAACTCATTAAACCCATAATGAGCATAAATCTTCATTATATGCCAGAGAATCGGTCTACCCCCAATTTCAACCAAAGGCTTAGGATAAACTCCTGTTTCTTCCTTAAGTCTTGTTCCTTTTCCACCGCAAAGAATAGCAACTTTTAGATTTGAATCCATTATCTTGTTTCTCTCCTTCTATATCTACCAAATATACTTAAACCTTCAAACATTTTTAATAATTAATGTATTAGCGCTCTTATCTCTTCGCAAATCCACAAATATAGGTTAATTTCTACCGCACTTATGAGTGGAAAAAATTTTTAACAATTTTTTGTATGCTATTCATATTTATTCTATTTGTGCATAAGATATATAAGGATCAAAAATTGTCTTTTTAATTTTAAGGTTTTTAATACCAACTACTTTTAATAAGGCAATAGTTTCCCCTGGAAAATTTTCTGTGTTGAGTTCATCAAAAGCAATTATCCCTCCTTTAGGAATTCGATCAAGAAAATTCTCTAATGCTATCTTTGTTGGCTCATATAAATCAAAATCAAGATACAGCATACTTATTACAATATGTGGGTTTTCTTTTAGATATATGGGGATTGTTTTACAGGCATCGCCTTTTGCTAATTCCACTTTTTTTATATGAGAAAGGGGCCTGTTTCTGTCAAAGAAAGAAATTGCTTCCTGTATCTCATTTTCAATACCATCAAAGGTCCTAAGTGATCCTTTTTTAAATTCTTGTTTTTTAGTCATATCTTTTGAGTGTAAATCAGGAAATCCTTTAAATGTATCAAAACCAATAATTTTTCTTGTATGGTTGTATGGCTCAAAAATGGCACTTAACTGGGCAAATGTCATTAAGCCGCCTCCCATATATGTACCGCATTCAATAATCACACCTGGAATATCTAGTTGTAATTTAAATAACTCAAGCTTGGCAAGGAATCTGGCTATATCCTGTCTCCTAATATATTTTGAGAAGTTACAAAGCTTATTTATTATAGGTAGCGGTGATTTATTAAAGAAATCCCCATAATCATTAAAAAGCTTTTTTTCTTCATCGGTATGTTTGTCTTTAATATGAGGAAAATACATAATATTTTCTCCTTTGATTTATACTAAACATAATTTGATTATAAACTATTTAATTACACAATTGCAATTTAAAATTATAGCATTGAAAGATATTTTAAGTTTAACTATAATTTCTTAAATGGATTGCAGTTAGCTATGCAGCGTTTGTTGAAAAGATCTGGCTTTAAAATTATTTCTTTTGCTTATTTGAATGAAATTAAAGCACAACTAAAAGGCTATCCATTATTTTAAAAGTCATGATGTATCTCTTTTGGAGGTTGTTTGATGCGTGCCTTAGTAACCGGTGCTACAGGTTTTATAGGATCATATCTAATCGAATATTTATTAAAAAATAAAATAGATGTAGGTATAGTTAAGCGTAAAAAAAGTGATACATGGCGTATAAAGGATTTTCTAAATAATATTACTATTATTGAAAGTGACATGGGAAAAATTAATGACGCAGAAGGTTTAATTATTAATTTTGCTCCTGACACAATATTTCATTTGGCATGGACCGGTGTAACTAATAAATATAGGAATGATATAAACCAGATTGATAAAAATATTTATGGAAGTATCAAATTAGTAAAAATTGGGAAAAAGGCTGGTTGTAAAACTTTTATAGGACTTGGATCTCAAGCTGAATACGGACCTTTACAAAAAATTATAAACGAGAATATGCCTACTAATCCAACAACTTTGTACGGTGTTAGCAAATTATGTTGTGGACTATTAACACGCTCTCTTTGTTCTCATTTTAATATCCGGTTTGCTTGGATTAGGTTATTTTCATCCTATGGACCAAAGGCTGATTCAAGCTGGATGATTCCTTATTTAATTTTATCTTTACTACGTAATGAAAAACCATCATTAACTAAAGGGGAGCAGCGCTGGGATTATATATATGTTGAAGATGTGGCTGAGGCTATTTATACAATAGCTAAAACACCTGAAGCAGAAGGGGTGTTTAATCTAGGTTCAGGAAAAACACATACAATTAAAAGTATTGTTGAATCAATTCGTGATTTGATTAATTCAAATGCTCCTTTGGGTATAGGTGAAGTGCCATATAGAGAAGATCAGATTATGCATTTACAAGCGGATATTTCAAGAATAAAAAGCATAACAAATTGGTCCCCTAAAGTAATGCTCAGTGATGGACTCAGGCGTACGGTTTGTTGGTATAAATTGGAATAATAAAAACCGTCAAGTGGTTAATAGTTATTCGTTCCCTTGATTCTAAAGTTCACATCTTAATTATACTTTGAAATCTATCTGAATAAAATTTTATTTGCGTATTACATAGTTCAAATACATCATGTGTTTTGTATTTTTTATACCATTCTACTGTTAATCTTACAGCTTGTTTTAAAGTCAAAAGAGGCTGCCATTTTAATAAAGATTCCACCTTTGTACAGTCAAGACAGAGAAAGGGAGCCTCATAGGGTTGGGGAGGCTTTTTACTCTCTATAATTTCCCCTTCTCCCCATTCTTTCATTATCATAGTGGCTAATTCTTTAACACCAACTGATGTTTTATAAGCAGGACCAAAATTCCAGGCCCCAGCATATTTTTCTGGTTCATAAAACATCCTATAGCCCAAAAGAAGATAACCTAAAAGGGGCTCCAGCACATGCTGCCAGGGTCTTATATACTCAGAGTTTCTTAAGTATAGTGCCTCACCTTTTTCTAATGACTTTATGCAATCAGGAACCAGCCTGTCTTTCTGCCAGTCACCCCCTCCTATTACATTGCCTGCCCTTACACTGGATAAGGCTTTAGCTTTATTTTTTAAATCATAGGATTCTAAATAGGAGTTTGTTATTAACTCGGCGCAGCCCTTACTCGCACTGTAAGGGTCATCACCTCCCATTTCATCACTTTCTCTATATACTCTCCTTTCTTTATTTTTATAGCATTTATCGCTTGTTATAATAACAATAACTTTTACAGACTCAATTTTTCTTGAACACTCTAAAAAATTAACTGTGCCTCCTATATTTATATCAAAAGTCTCTTTTGGTTTTGCATAGGAAAGTCTTACAATAGGCTGAGCAGCCAGATGAAACACAATCTCAGGCTTATATATATTAAATACCTTTAAAAGCTTATGGTAGTCTCTGACATCGGCAATTATACTCGTTATTTTATTGTCTAAGCCTGATAACACAAAATTATCTTTTTCTGTTAAAGGTTTTAAGGAGTATCCAATAATGTTGGCGTGTAGTAGTTTTAATATGAGGCTTAACCAAGAGCCCTTAAAGCCTGTATGTCCTGTTATTAATACATTTTTATTATTATAAAATCCATTAAAGAGCTTTTCCATTCCCATATCCTCCGGCGAGCTTTGCCTGTTGCCTGCAATCTCTTAATGCAACTATACACTATCATTGGCGTAATTCTTGTTATTTTTTTAGGGAATTATGCCAATGATAAATTGCCGTTTACCGCAATGTGATGCCAGAAATTCTACATGCGTAAATATAAAGTATTATTTCTGATTGCAGTATAATATATTCGGGGGTGCACTGCAATTCTTGTTTTAGTTTTCTACATTTGTAATTTATTATGTAGTTACGAACACTTTAAATTACGATTATTATTAATTTTGTTATATTTACTTTGTACAATAAAATATTTTTTATATATACTATTATAAGAGCTTCTTTTAAAAAATGGCATTTTTAAAAAGAAGCTCCTTAAAAGGAAATTGCTAACTTATTATAACAAAAAGAATATAACTTGAACTAAGATAAAACACTTAATAAGACAAAAGGGATCAAGGTAATAAAACGGTGAAAAAAATAAAGATTGCTAATATTGTCGGTGCCAGGCCGAATTTTATTAAAATAGCCCCTATTATGAGAGTCATGTTAAAAAATGACAAGATATATCCTGTTTTAATACACACAGGACAGCATTATGACAAAGAGATGTCTGAAGTGTTTTTTAAAGATCTTGAAATACCATATCCTGATATTTGTCTTGGCATTGGTAGTGGCACTCATGCAGAACAAACTGCAAAAATAATGATCGAACTAGAAAAAATTATTATTAGAGATAACTATGATCTATTTTTGCTAGTTGGTGATGTAAATTCAACCTTAGCTGCAAGTATTGTAGGTGCAAAGCTTCATATTCCTGTTGCTCATGTGGAGGCGGGTTTGAGATCATGGGATAGAGAAATGCCGGAAGAAATAAATAGAATTGTAACTGACGCACTATCGCACTATTTGTTTACCACATGCAGAGATGCAGAAAAAAATCTTATTAATGAAGGAATAAACAAAGATAAAATATATTTTGTAGGCAATGTGATGATTGATACATTACTATATCTAAAAGGAAAAGCTGCAAAGGTAAATACAAACGAAAAGTATTCTCTAAAATCTGGTGAGTATGCCTTGGTAACACTTCATAGGCCCTCAAATGTAGATCATCAACATGCTTTTAAAAGAATATTGAAAGCATTTGCAGAGATATCAAAATCAATAAGAATAGTTTTTCCTATTCATCCTCGTACAAAAAAGCAAATACAAGCATTTGGATTAAGTAATTATTTTAAGAACAAAAATTTTAAAATAATTGATCCTGTTGGCTATATTGAATTCCTAAGTCTCACTATGAAATCAAAATTTCTTTTAACAGATTCCGGAGGTATTCAGGAAGAAACAACAGTTTTAGGAATACCATGTTTAACACTCAGGTATAATACTGAAAGGCCGGTTACAACTGAAGTTGGTACAAATACACTTGTGGGAAACAATACGAATAGTATTATAGAAGAGTCAAATAAAATACTGAATGGAACTTATAAAAACGGTAAAATACCAGAACTTTGGGATGGTAAATCTGCTGAAAGGATTGTTAATACTTTATTGGAAAACTTGAATGTATAAATCTGAAAATCGATTTAATATTCTAGGTTTTCCAAAGTAGAAGATTCTGTTGCCCAGAGTATTAATAAAACTTCACAAGGCTAAAATATAATTACCATTTACATCTTTTTTGAAATATTCCCTGCTGCCTCAAATAAAATTCTAACTAAAATTATTTGATTCTTGATACATTCATAATAATAGCCTATCATTATTTTACAATGCTTATGAACACAAACTACATGATACTTACTAACACTTGAGGCTTCCTGTGTGTAACCGACAAGGCTTAGGTGCGGTGATATAAGAGAGTTTAACATGCTAAGGCGATTGTTTGAGAGAATTCGACGAGCAGATCTTATTACCTCAATAGCCCGTCGTACAGGGCTTGTTCTCATTTTGAGAGTCTTAAGCTTGGTGATGGCTTATGTGGTTCACATACTCTTTGCCAGGTGGATGGGCGCAATGCAATATGGAATCTACTCCTACACAATGGCTTGGATTGCTATCCTGGCGATCCTTGCCAGTTTGGGTCTTTCCACCGCGGTTCTGAGATTCGTTCCTGAATACAGGGTCAAGGAAAAGTGGGCGTTGCTTCGTGGAGTGATACTCGGAAGTAGCTACCTAACACTGGCAGCTGGTCTGATGCTCTCAATTGCAGGCACGGTAGTTATACTGGTACTTGAAAGGTCTCAGTATACAATCCCGCTGGTGGTTGGTGTATGGATAGTGCCTCTAGTGGCCCTTGTCCAGCTTCAGTCCGAGATATGCAAGGCACGAGGTCGGGTCGTTCTCGCACATATTCCGCTGCTTATAAGGCATCTTTTGATTCTTACTGGCACCTTTCTGTTTCTTCAACAAATGGGAGCTCCAGGAGCTATTGAGGTTCTAGTACTTCTGATGTTTGTACTAATGGCCATATATGGAGTTCTTGCCTGGAAGGTTAATCAGGATTTGCCCCCAGAAGCAAAGCGCACTCATCCATATTACCGCATTCACATGTGGCTGCGGGTTTCACTTCCAATGCTTCTTGTTGCTGGCACCAGCATAGTTCTTAATCAAACAGATATAATAATGATAGGTGTACTGCTGGATTCAAGTAAAATAGGCATATACAATGCTGCTATTAAGACATCGGGACTGGTAGTTTTTATTATAATGGCTGTAAATACAGTTGTAGCACCGGTATTCGCTGAGCTTTATGCCAGAAAAGACAATCGCATGCTGCAAAGAATAGTCTCTGCGACTGCACACTGGATCTTTTGGCCGTCGCTTGCAATTGCTCTGCTGCTGGCTGTATTTGCCGATCCCATTCTTGGCTTCTTTGGGCCAGAATTCGTGAGTGGGCGATGGGTATTGAGGGTGATGTTAGCTGGGCAGCTTGTAAACGCTGCAGCAGGCTCTGTCGGGTATCTAATGCAGATGAGTGGTCATCAGGATGATATTGCTCGGGTATTTTGCTGCAGCGCTCTTATGAACATCATCCTGAACGCGATATGCATCTCTACGCTTGGGATTATGGGTGCAGCCTTAGCAACAACCACTGCGATGATACTATGGAATGTCTGGCTATATATACTTGTAGTGAGGAAGCTTGAGGTACATCCATCAGTGATATCATGTCTGTGGAATACGAAAGAACAAGGAGACTAACAAATCAAGACACCTAACTTCTTTATAGTTGGAGCGCCCAAGTGTGGAACCACAGCCCTATATGAATACCTCCGTAGTCATCCAAGGATCTACATGGCTCCAAAGGAGATACACTTCTTCCTTGAGGATTTCCCGAGATTACGTATGGTTAGATTCTTGAATTATTATCTTGAGTTTTTCAAAGCAGCCTCAAAAGAGCATCTGGCTGTTGGTGAGGCCTCGGTCCTTTATTTATCTTCAAGTGTAGCTCAGATGAGAATACGCAGGTTTAACCAATGTGCTAAGATCATAGTCATGCTGAGGAATCCTGTTGATATTGTATATTCACTTCATTCTCAGTACCTGTACACTGCTAACGAAAATGAAAAAGATTTTAAGAAGGCCTTTCAACTACAGCACTTAAGGCGTCAGGGTCTCCATATCCCATCGACTTGCAAAGAACCACAACTCCTACAATATGCGGAGATCGCAAGGCTTGGTGAACAGGTGGAGAGATTGCTGAGTGTTTTCCCACGGGAACAGGTAAAACTAATATTATACGATGATTTTAGTAGCAACACCAAGCAAGTATACGAAGAGGTGCTGTCCTTCTTAGAAGTACCGTCAGACGGCAGAGAGGACTTTCCGCGTGTAAATGCAAATAAGATTATAAGGTTCGAGAGATTGCGCATGATCCTAGAAAAACCGCTTGCTCTAGTTTCATATGCAAAGATGCGTATCAATAGATTACTTGGTATCCATGGACCAGGTATCATCAAATATCTGTATAGGTTGAATACAAAGCAAGTTGAACGTAAGCCCTTATCGCCCGAACTCAGAAGTGACCTTTCAGAAGAGTTCAAGGATGATATACAAAAACTAGCTCAAATCCTAGATAGAGACTTGAGTCACTGGATTAGCTAAGCTAAATTATTATGTGTTTTTTACTTATTCCATTCTGCTAATTAAGCAATTGGCCTTTATTCTTATAGTATAAGTTGATTTTCAACGCCTTACTCAAAATACTTTTACTTTTAAGGCGATTATGTTTTTGATGCTATCCATAGGTGGAGTGACACCGCTTGCATTAGCCACCCATGTGGTATAACAAAAACTGTATAAAACAGTAAGGGTAAGGGGAAACTGAGGAAAACTATACGTGGCTTGCAGCGTAATAATATTGTTCCAATCATAGATGCCGTCGTTAAGAAAGCTTTTATCGGGATACGAATCCACCTGTTCATAATCAAAGGGGATGGTCACAT
>Ga0307430_1000576_pt1 | contig 31354 bp, 22 predicted proteins | sample SalMarWE160130MG_FD_202159 | JGI IMG/M metagenome (GOLD analysis project Ga0307430, IMG submission 202159) | Salt marsh sediment microbial communities from the Plum Island Ecosystem LTER, Massachusetts, United States - WE1603-130 | ecosystem: Environmental > Aquatic > Marine > Intertidal zone >...
CTCCTTAATATATATTTATAAATGGAAACGCTTACATTTACTTGATTCTCAATGATAAATATATATTAAATAACAGAAAAAGAAACCTCTTTTCTCTATGTTTTTTTCTGTTTGGGCAACACGCCCGTGAGTCAAAACACAAAAACTACAACACCTAAAATCTCACATGTTAAAAATTCTCTTGGGAGTAAAACCATCTTGATTAAGTATACCTATTCCACCGGAACCATTTTCTGGATTTCCCACATGCTCCAGGCTCCACACCCGGGGCAAGAATCTGATTCAAGCTTATCAAGGTCTTCACATCTCTCACAAACTGCGTATATATTGTCGACCGGACATACACGACAACTTGCAACTCTTACTTCTCCAGTTGCATGAAAACCCAGACTTACATCATAATCTGTTCCACACTTGCTACACCTCTTCATATTTACCTCCTTAAATTTTTTATTTTCCTATGTAAATTACTCCGTCCTTTCCCGTATACTATCATATTCATTGTACAAAAGAAAATATATATGTCAAGTATATTAATTTTCAGTTGTAAGCAGTGAGCAGTAAACGAGAGCAGTTAACAGTTTGAAAATCACTTACCACTTAATCCCTAATCCCTGAACTGATCACTTGTACTACCTCTAATCCTATTGTTATTCGTGTGATTTGTTGTTCCATCTTTGGGATTTAGGATTTAGTTTGGACTTTGGACTAACTGTTCTTTATGATTCAATTACTTTATTTTTCGCAACTAATTTGAAAAAGAAAAATCTTTTTCTTTGAAAAGTTTTATACATTTTTCAACCACTTCTCTATCATAGAGTGTTCCTCTTTCCTCAGAGACCTTTTTTATTACATCATCGAAGCTGTACGCTAAGCGATAGGGTCTCTTGGATGTGTAAGCTTCTACAACATCAGCTACTGCCAGAATTTTTGCTTCCAGAGATATTTCCGCGGCACTAAGCCCTTCAGGATATCCTGAACCGTCCAGGCGTTCGTGATGTTGCAGCACGATCTCTGCCACCGGACCCGGAAAATCAACAGATTTCAGAATCTCATAACCTACTGTGGAATGAGTTTTGATCATACTCATTTCAAGTTCATCTAATTTCGTAGGTTTGTTAAGTACTCCTGCTCCAATGTGAATTTTTCCTATATCATGGAGAAGACTTGCCATCCTCAGAGCTTCAAGCCTTTCGTCATTAAGCCCCAGTTCTCTTCCCAGAGCCACTGCCAGTTGAGCTACCCTTTTCTGATGCCCGGCGGTATATGGATCTCTCTTTTCAACCACGGAAGAAAGAGCCTTTACTGTGCCATCCAGGAATTTCTGGACTTTTTCCAAACTTTCTTTCAGTTTTCCTTTATTTTTCTTGTTTTCCTCTTCTAATTTTATGCCATGAAAAGCAAAACCTAAGTCATCCGAGACTTCTTTGAGCAGTTTTTCCTCTTCGATGTCAGGGGTAAAGACTTCAGGATGTGAGATAGCCAGGGTTCCGTAAATCTTATTCCCATAACTCATTGGGCTTATTATCATTCTTCCGGGACAAATTTTCCGGAAGGAACATTTCGGACAGTCTTTGTTGGGGTCTTCAAAGGTTTGAATTCTATTGGTTTTTACTGTTTTCCTAACGCAATCTAACTTATTATTATCTTCGACCTCTTTTAATTTTTCCAGGAAGTTTATTCCTGATCCGGCTTTTTCTACTTTTGTTACACTTCCCTCATCACCGAGTAAAGCAATCCAGACTGCGTCGTATTTAGTGGTTTTTACAAAATTTTCACATGCGTGTTTTATCAATGTTGATATGTCTTTTTCCCTGGCTATGAGCCGGTTCACACTTCTAATTGAATCGTGGAGTTCGTTGAGATGTTTTATTCTTCCCTCTGCCTTCTTCCATTCGGTAATGTCCCTGATGATACCCATAATGTGGGTCGGATTTCCCTTCCCGTCCATTACCATTTGTGCTGTGAGGTTTACATCGAATTCTATACCATCGACATTGCAGTTCTTCAGTTCTCCGTCCCACATTCTGTCCTTCTGCAGTGCCGCCAGTGCAGATTGCATAGATGGATCTTCCGAGGCAATGCAGGAGAAATGCTTTCCAATGGCTTTATCGGCATTCAGACCGTACATCCCGGAGAAAGCCTCGTTTACATATACTATCTCACCCTCCGCGTTTGCTATGACTATGGCCTCGGCTGCCGATTCCACCGCGTTGTTCTTCAGCCTCAGTTCCTCTTCAGCTTTCTTTTTTCCACATCTTATAACAGCTTCTTTTAACTCACGCTCTACGGCAGGGAGGAGACGTTTCATATTGTCCTTCATAATATAATCGTGAGCGCCTTCTTTCATTGCCTCCACAGCCAAATCTTCACCAATAACACCGGAAATCAATATGAAGGGCAGGTCAGGAGCTTTATCCTGTGCCAGTTTCAATGCTTCCAACCCGCTGAATCGGGGCATGGAGTAATCAGAGATGACAATGTCCCATTTTCGCTTCTCAAGCGCTTTTTTCATTGCCTCCGGGGTCTCGACCCTCTCCCATTTGATCTCATAACCATCGAGAGCGAACTCATGTGCTATCAACTCGGCATCAACTTTTGAGTCCTCGACAATCAATACACGAAGTGACTTTTTCACATTCATTTTCCTTCTGGCATTAGCTTTAAATCTTTTAGTGTATCTTTAATAAATTTTGCCTTACCAAGTATAAACCCTGCATAAACTTTACTGAAAATATCAGGTTTCTTATCAATTCCCTCCAACACGGATTGTTTATATTTAGAAGGCTTGATCTTGCAATATCTCATAATTTCTTCTCTGTCTATTACGCTATTCTTTTTATTGTTTATATATTCACGAAAACTTGACCATTTATATCCCTTATGATCTTGCCATATCAATATATTATTGCCTTACTCCTGAATGTCAACCTTTTCAAAGAAGGGCTGACCCTGTTATTACTTACTTAAATTCTCCGAATTTAAGTTAAGTCGTTAATGGTTGGGTGGTTGATTTGTGTCCTTTGTGGTTCAATCAATTTGTTATTGTGGGACGGGTTTAGCTGAAAGCCGTCAGCTGATAGTCTGTAGGAAGCATTCGCTTCCTACAGAGCGACTTCGATCGCGTTAAGTAAAAGACTTAAATCGTAAGGTTTTTCGATATAATATTTTACTCCGGCTTCGACCATTTTTTGTCTGTATTCCTGGTCTTTTATGGCAGTCAAAACAATAACAGGTATATTCCGAGTATAAACTAAACCTTTGAGATGCTCATAGAAGACAAAACCTCCCCCACCCGGGAGCAATAAATCGAGAAAAATCAAATCCGGAGATTCCTCTCGGGCGAGCCTCATACCCTGATCTACATCGTACGCAACACATGTTGTATAATTGGCTCTATGTAAATCCAGAGCGAGCTTTTTTGCGAAATCACTGTCATCATCAACTATCAATATCTTTCCGGCACTACCGGCTTCCGCATCTCCTTTCTCCGGTTCTACTATGTGTTCTTCAATACTCCTTAATAATTCCTGCGGATTGTAAGGTTTTTCCAAATACTCGGTAGCACCCGCCGCAAGGACCTTCTCTTTGGTTTCGGCATCGTGAACGCCGGTAAGCACTATAATAGGGATGGATTGAGTTTCCGGTAACCGACTAACCCTCTCCAGAACGTTTAATCCGCCCCCGCCGGGTATCATTAAATCGAGAATAATCAAATCCGGTATTTCTTTTCTTGCAAACTGCACTCCCTGAATTGCATCTCCAACATTTAAAACATCATAGTCCGCCGAATGGAGATGCCTTATCATTAAAGCTGAAAGATCATAATCATCTTCGATAACTAAGATTTTCTTCTTTTTCATTCCATATTTTTAGAACATTACCAGCTACTCGAAATACTTCCAATTATACGCCACTCGTCATAATCTTCGTATTCAAATTCTCCGGTATATACGTTTCGCTCTACATCAAAACTCAAGACCGCAAAGCGACCCACATATAAAGAAGAATTTAAGTATATACCACTTCCGGAAACATCGTTCGAACCCGAAGAAAAGTTAAAGCCGATCCCATTTGTCCATACTTCAAAAGATGCATAGTAAGCGCTTATATCATAAGTCATAATGCTTTCATTTAGATCAGGATCAGGCAAATTTGTCTCTGAATAATCCATAGCAAAAGATAAACTTAAAGGCGTACTAAAACTTATATCATCGCTAATCGAATATGATTTTGCGGAATAATTATTTTCGTCAAACGTATCTTCATAATCCTGGAAGGTAAAGAAAAAATTAATATAGTTGTTGATGTTAGAAAGATTCATATTATAACCGGTATTAAGAGAGAACATCTTGCTCGTCCTATCAAGGCCAAGAGAGTCATTCTTCTCGCTATAAGGGCTGAAAGAAAAATCCACATACGGGAAACTTGTAAAATTAAAACCTATACCTGCTTCAAAAGAATTAAAGGAAGTAGTAGAACCTTTCATTCCCAGAAGGTTATCCCGCTCGTTTTCAATAGAACCGTACAGGAACATACTGTTATTCATAAAGTTTTGCTTTATTCGCGCCTCATATCCAAAAAAGTCGTTCCTGAGATAAGGATTACCGAAAGACTCAAATCCGGGACCTGCTAAACTTACAGACCCGAAAATCTCCGTATCATAAATATTGATACCGGAATTAACCATAAAGGCAAAATCAAAAGCGCTGCTAAGTCTGGGCTTGAAGAGACTTGTAAGGAATGAAGGAACGTCCTCGTAAGTAAGTGCAGGCATCCTAATGTCCCTTGTTACTTCCGTACCCACAACCTCCGATTCTATATAAAATTTGTTATCAAAAAGCGCTAATTTCAAATCGACACCAACAACATAGTTTTCCATGGGTTTGACAAGTTCCACACTATCCGAATCACTATAAGCAGGGACAAAGTAAGGTTCTACGGAAGCTGTATCATCGCCTGAATGCATGTAAATAAAATGAAAATGAGAGGTTTCTTTTCTGCCGAAACCCACGTTAAAGGCAGCTAAATTCCTGGCATACGCATAGTCGGTATAAGTTGTATCAGACCAGTCCACACTCCTCTGCAATTTTCCCATTGTACCTTCCAGATGAAGAAATCCAGGGTTTAGCTCGACCACTCCTCCCGAAACAGGAACACCTGAAAGGGAGTATGGAGAGAAATACGGATAACAGGTCCCGAATTCAACATTGGAAATAGCAAGAACAATACTGGGAACATTAACCATGTCTCTCGCCATTTTTTCCGGTTGTATGCTGATCCGGTATTTATTAAGAGCCTGGCGAGCTTGCGACTCCATCGAACTTAACTGCAAATCAAAAGTTATAGGCATCTCATAAAAAGATATAGTTGGACTAACGGTAAATCGGACTTGCGAAGTCGGTTCCATCAAAGTATCCCCATTTATATCATCATATTCGCCGTACAAGTTTGCCGAACCTGAAAATTCCACTACATCAGCGGCATAAAATACAAACGATACAAAGAAAAGGATTAATGTTATCTTTCTCATCATACACTTTCCACCAATTTATCTCTTTTTCTCAGGAGGATCCGGCGGCATCTGTAGCCTGTTTACCTTTATGGTCGCGCCATTTAATTTATTCCAGTTGCTAGGAATAATTTGCTGCCACTCTTTACCGGAAACGTTTATTGCTCTTGAAGGCATCTTCGTTACCTTACCATCAACAATTTGAGTGATTTCAAGATTGCAGGAAACAGCACTTTTCTCTCCCTTAACAAGAAGAGCGTCTCGCCCTTCAGCCAATTTCAGTCTCACCGGCGAAGAACTCGGTGCCGTTAGATTCTTCACTTTAAATATCCTTGACACATTGGAACCGGGGACATTTTGCTGTAATTCCACTTCAAATTTTGCGGCTCCTCTTTTGCTGCTCAGTTTTAACTCCTGATTGGCAGTAGAGAGTTTCTTTACCTCGAAATTATCTTTTCCGCTTGAGCCTGCCGGCGCACCGAGCCTTATTATATTATCCTTTCCCGCCATTTCGAATTTGTATTTCTTTCCTGTCGAGGCAATCTCGAAATTAAGATTTTTGCCCCCGGAGCCTATGGCAAAGTAAATCTCGGGAGCGTTTTTTTTCTTTGCCGAACTCCTTCCTGACCTCCTAACCGGCGCAGAAATCATAGGCATCCTGAACACATTTTCCATTTTAAGTGATGAGTTATTTTCTATATCAGACAATTTTTTATGCGAGCTCGCGCTTGTCTTGTAAAATTTATGTCCTTCGTCATCGGTAATCTGGGATATATTAGCTCCGCTAAGAAAAATTTCATTCAAGGCATCCAGAACACATCCAAGCTGTAAAGGGTTACGCGAAGAGGCTTTCACAATGGACATCGGTGTAGCAAATATAAAACCACTGGGCGAACCCCAGACCTCAGATACATCCCATTGATAAGACCAGTCACCATTACTGGGATTTATCTCAATAAAATTACTATCATTATCGTAATAATCCGCACGGGGAGGATACCATTTGTTCGAATCATGTATGTAAATGTAGCGTTTCCCTCCTTTTTCTTCTACCTTATATGGTATCAATGTGTGACCAACCAAATCCGTATTCTTGACTATAGTAAGTACCGGCAAATCTTCCATAGAAAGATAATATTCTACCTGCTCATAAGCATAATTCCCGTCTTCTATATGGGTACCATTTATATTCTCAGCCAGCCACATAATACCCGCATGACTCCATTCATGACACTGCATAACCGTTATTGTCGTACACAATTTTGCTGAAGTCGGACCGTCTACACCTCCGGAATAAGTATAAACAGGTTTACAAAAACCCATATGTCCTTCTTCTTTATAGATTATGTTGGCGAGCAAACTCATACCAAAACAGTTGCCGGAGGCAACAGCGAATGCCGCATTGTAAGCTTTAAAAAAGGCGTAATCTAAAGGACAGACGTACTTAGCCTCACTCGAATCCGGACAGATGCCTATAAAACTCCTGGTGTATACTTCCCAGGGCAGTATCGTATCACCTGCAGCATTAGTAAAGTAAGTTGTATTTCTGAAACCCCAACAATGCTGCTCTACAAACTCATCTCCGGCATATAAAGGGATTGCCAGGAAAACAACAACTATCAAAGTTAATATTAATGTTATTTTTCTCATCTCATCCCCCTCTTTAAGGCGTTGCCTTACCATTTTTGGCAGTTGAAACGAGCGAACGGTTACCATTTTTAGCAAAATACTGAACCTTGTAGTAGTAGTCTTTATCCGCTATTATCTTATTATCAAGGAACCTATTCTCTCTTAAAATCGGGCTGATCTGACGATAACCCTCAGCAGGATCAGAACTTCTGAATACTACAAAACCGGAGTATTCTTTATCATAAAGCGGCTTCCATTCTATAAGGAGAGCACACTTAACCTTACCCGAAGGCTGTGTAACCTTCAAGTGATTAGGTTTCGGCGGAGGACCAATGTTGTATGTATACGTCTCTATCGGAACCGAAGGGTCTCCGATATTACCGCCGTAATCGGCAGCCTTTACCCTGTACCAGTAGACCTTCTTTTCTTCGACTGTGGTATCGACAAATGAAAATACAGAATCAGCAGCCCATATGTTTGTAGCGGGAATATCATCACAATCTATTTCATCAGGGAATATAAGCGTATCGCTCACTCTCTTATAAGGACCAGCCTCTTTCTCCGCTCTATAAACCATAAATCCAAACAAATCCTGTACAGGCGAAGAAACCCACTCAACCTTTATTGCCCTGTCTCTCGCTTTAAGTCCGGCTATAACGGGCGGAGCGGGAGGTGTTTCCTCTCGTAACTTCTGACAGACGGTCCTGGAAGTATCACTCAAATTCTGACTTCTATCATAAGCTTTTATCGTATATCTGTAACAGATAGGAGAACTAGGCGGAACAGTGAAATCATTATATTTAAGACTATCGGGATGATCTCTATTTCCCACAAGATGCATCGGATAAGGTTGCCAGACCCATTTTCTACAAACTGGTTCTTTAAGTTCGTTAAACTCTATAGAAGTTGAATCGCATACCGAATCCCCTCCACAAACCCCTCTATATATATTGTAACCTGCAAGATCAGATGGAACAGGATTCGGTTTATCCCAACTTAATGCAATATGGTCTGCATGACTGGACGCCTTTAACTTCCTGGTAGTATCTGGAGGTGTTGTATCCGGTAAATTATTCCCGGCTGAAGGAGAAAGACCGCTTATATTCCCCTTATTGTCGATACATCTAACCCTATACCAGTAAGTTTTCTCACCATATGCGGAGAAAATTGCCGGGTCCGTATCCTTATATAATGGAAAGACTCCAAATGTATCGGGCACCATAGGATTAATCATAATGCTATCTGCCAGAGAATCCGCCGAGTTAAAACGATAAACCTTGTAACCCTGTATGACTCCCATTTCCACATGTCCTAACTCATCATGAGTAACCTGATACCACTTGGGCTGTAAGCCATCAGGATAAGCATCTACTTGAATACCATAAGGCACAGCCGGCGGTGTCTTGTCCTCTGGAAGTGTGGGAATATTCGAACTAAACATACCCGGTCTACCGAGAGCGTCGTATGCCCTAACTTTATATTGATAAGTTGTTCCGTTATACGGACCGTAAATCGAGTCGGGTGACACTACTTCATGCAGTATAGGATGACCTGCTTCATTCCAGCGCATGAAATCTATAAAACAGTTTTTCTCGGGAATTGTATCTCCTTCCAAATCAAGAGTACACTTTTCAACTATATCAGCTCCGTTAATCTTGGCAGGCGAAGCAGAAGGAGAACTTCTATAAACATCATAACCTGAGGCTGTCCCTATTTCATTCCATCTTACCATAACTTTATTGTCACCGGCAATTGTAGTAACTCCTGAAGGAGCCGGTAAAAGAAGAACCGTTCCGGCAACAACCGTAGCAGTATCGATGGGCTTAATTTCCATCCCCATTCCCAAACGTTTGACAGGGGCTATCGCGTACATGTATTTTTTACCAACAACAACATTGTTATCGACATAAGCCTGCCCCATGACAACACCAACCTTCCAGTATTTACCTGTAAGAGCCTGTAATTCTCTATAAGTTTGGCTTGTATCCGAAATAGAAGAAATATTACAGGCACCAAGTTTAGCAAGCGCAACCGAAACTGCAAACTTATCTACGCCAGGTTCCTTAAGAGCTACAATAGGAGAACCCTTAATCATACTTTCTTTTACACCGGCTTTTATTTTAGGTTTCGGTGGTCCGTTAATGATGTTGGTAACCGCTTGCCACTCTTCGGAACCTACCGGTATCACTTTCTTAATATCAGCACAATCACTCATAACCGTAATCGGTTTAGAGTTTATCGGACTTGTAGGAGTCAAACCGGATGGTATTTCTTTCCTATAAAGGTTAAAAGACTTAACTCCTTCCATTTTAGGCCATTTTAACAATATGAAAGTATTCGAACCTAAATTTTCACTACTTATCGCGTACAGAAAACCGGTTTCGGTAGGAGCAAAAAGACCTTTAAGCATAGAAAGATCTTTAGCTTTCAAACCACCGCCAAGAAGTTTATCCATCTTCATCTCATATTCTTTACGGACACCCAGCACTCCGGCAACTGCCTTTACCTGAGAGGCAAGAAGTGCTACCTTTCCATGCTCGCCATCGTCAGAGGCTCTTTTTATTTTTCCAAGGACAAAATCCGCATCTTTCCTCTGCCACTTATACCAATGTTTCATTTTATCCTTTTTGAATTTTTTAAACTTTGCCGATTTTCCCTTTTCCATAGAAGCCATTTCACCATCTCCCAGTATCTTTTTCTTGCCTGTCTTGGTTTCTTCGAAAATTAGACTTCCACCTAACATCTTACATTCCACCTTACCTGCTATAAACGATTTTTCAAACTCCGTTCCTGCAACACCTGAAACAGAAACCGGAGTTACGACATCCAAAGACTCTCCTTTTACCAACTTCTTAACTTTCATCCAGATTCTACCAAAGGACAGAAATACAGTTCGTTTTTTCATGCCGCTTGTACTAAGAGTTGTGTTCTCGTCCAAATAAAGCACAGTACTATCGGCATAAAGAATCTCAGCTTTAGAACTATCTTTTACAATGACTGTATCTATATCCTTCAATTCCATACCGATGGTAGGAGTAATAGTGGTATCCGCTCTTTTGACTACCACATCATTTGTGTAAACATTCAATACAGTTCCTAATAATATTATTATTAACATCGATACCTCCTATCTCACTCTATGTAGATGCCATCTGAGTTTATTCCCGCAATAATCTCTATTTCACCGCAAATAGCTCCCCAGAGAATACATCCTCGAAGACCGAAAGTGCCCTCAAATCCCATTAGAGTTCCAAAATAAATCTCTAACTCTCCCCAGGCTGACGCGGAAACAAGACCCCAGAGTATCTCACCGTGTATATAAACTCCAACTACACCTATAATAATGAAATCTTCATCCTCAGGACTAGTAGTTCCATCAGTACCAGTATAACTACCAGTCAAGAAGACTCCTACACCAGCATAAATTTCAATACCGCCTTTAACTATTCCAAAATTTATAGACTGTTCAAGATCCCCAAAAATATAAATGCCTGTTACAGGATTCCCCATCTTGTTTATATTAATGCCAAACCGCCGGCTCTCACTACTCCCTTCTTGTATTACCCAAATCTGATCTAAAGGAGCCTGATACCCTATGAACAAACCCCCTCCAAGACCGGCTCCGAAAGTCAGACCACATAAATCAACTGCCAATCTACCCTGTATGTAATTCACATCGCCGCTAAAGAACCAGTTCGCCTGTCCTTCCGCCTCCATATCCACACCTAAAGCACTCAAATCGAAAGCTCCCTTTATCTCGCCCTCTACGCTTCCCGCAATTCTATCCGTCCTAAAGAATACGCTACCGTTCATTTCTAAATCGGTTCCAAAAACAGAAAAGAACATAATACCATCAGCGGCAAAAGTGGTTATATTTGGTGTAATCGCCATTTTAACTTCTATGCCCACTCCGACTTTAGGAACCAGCAAATCGAAGCCTCCGCTGACATTCGATTCCAGCCTGCCTCCAACTGCAATACGTTCAAGCTCATCTCCTTTAATAACCGCGCATCCCCATATCTCGCCAAGTCTTGTTAACTCTACATCCAAAAGCAATAAATTATGTGCTATTGTTTCCAAAACACAAATCTTTATATATAAACTATCCAATTCTATTTCGGCATTAACGGGAGAATTTGCAAAGAAGTTAAAATCGACTTCCCCCGCACCTATAAACCCATTCTGATCCGCGTCATCGTAACCAATCTTATCAAAATCCATCTCCGCAATACCCGAGCCCCAGTTTCTAAATAGTGCAAATTTCTTTGGCTCTATGGTAACAAGACGCGAGTAGAAAGGCGCTCCGGATACAGTATGTTTTGCGTCATGTACCGTAATCAATGTGTCCGGCTCCCCAAAGAAATTAAAGTGAACTCCGCTTCTGACAACAAGCTCTCCTGCCTTTGCGGGATCAAATTTCGAGAGCCCTGCCGAATCCAGCGTAATCGGAAAACCGTCGAATTTCTGATAAGCCGCGTTGTGATTGAAATAGAATTCTCCTAAATCACCGTCGGCGAGCATTTCACCCCAGATTATATTAAATCCCTTGGTGAAATGTACCAGCTCATGAATCTCAGCATTTGTATAAATAATTTCTCCGATTCTGACACTAACAACACCTCTCTTCGAAGTCAAACCTACACCCCAGTAATCGAGATCAAGTGTATCATCCGGGAAGAACGCGTTCCCTCCCGCGAAACTGGCAGTCGAAGTAACTCCAACTTCTCTGAACGGAGGGTATATGTTAGAAGGATATGGTATGTTAAATTTTCCTCTTAAATCAGTATCGAAAGAAGAATTACCCACAAACCAGAACCTCATAAAAGTGCTATCAACCTCATCATGAGTAAATGCAGTATTGAAACTGCTGTCGGAAAGATATCCTGTTTTACTTGGTATACCGAGTTTAACCTTCATATCCGGGGTTTCACGATCCGAAGACAGATATCCTCTTATTCCCTGCATTTCCAGGTTGAACCAACCACCTTTCCTTTTTTTATTATCGAAACCACCCATCTTTTCAAACTTTAAAGAACTGCTTACATCACCCGAATAGACTGTCAATACATCTGTATTTCTGTTGAGGTAGGGAACTATTAAACCTATCAGAGTATCCGTTTCTACTACTTCAAAAGTATCACTCTGTACAACCGTATGGTAGGCATATGGATTCGAAGGAAGTTTGAAATAAGTATTGCTGGTAATCAATCCAAAACCGCCCCATTTCATTTGTTGAACTACAGAAACTTTAGCCGATAGGTTTAAAAGTGTATCGACAAGAAGTGAATCGTATTTTGCTACAATTGGTTTCCCTACAGCGTCAACAACTCCATTACTATCCGAGGGAAGAACTATACCCCCGTTGACGAACTTTCCTTTTTTAACTTTACACTTCTCAATCTCAAGCTCGCCCTCCGTCAAAATGACTTTGAATCCCATTGGAATTAAAGAATAAAAATTCCAGGATTCGGCAAGTTCAAAAGTGGCGTTAAAACCGCTGGGCGCAAAAACACCATCATCAAAAGTATATTTACCGTAAAGGTAACCTGTATTACAGGTATCCATACCGGGCTGCTCGACAGTTTCTCCTCTCTTCATCTCTATTCCTACTTTACTTGGTGTAATCGTTCTGCTGAGATCTATTGTTATTTCTTTCTTGGATTTGATAATTATTCCGGTTTCTCCCAACCGGTAAGGACCCCTTTCCGCGATACCGAGTTCTTCATGGACATCCAGAAGAGGTGAAAGCTTTTCAACAAAAGGTCCAAGTTCAACCGGTTCGCAACCGGTCGTATCATAAAGGCAGCTTACCTTAACCCCGACTTTACCATTCGCCGAATCGGGCCACATGTGTATATCATGCACTGAAACCAAATAACCTTCAACTCCAACTTCTACAGGAGAAGAAAAACTTTCCTCGATTTCCCCGGAAAGAATATTCGCTGTGTCCCCGGTTGCCCAAGCCGCGTTTAAACCTTCAAAATCAACATCAAATTTAATTTTCACATAAATAAAAATCGGACCGCCAGACTTCTGCAAGAAGAAAGATTCTCCGCTTCCCGAAAGGGAATCAAGTGAAGATGAAGTGTAAGTTATATTTTTTATTACAAATTCACCCATCTTCAAATAAGTAGGAACCAAAGGTTTTATTTCTTTCAATATATCAGGATTGACTTCCCATATTTCACTCATACCTTTATTCGTGCCAAGAGGCAACCCATCTTGATAAAAAGCCTGTACCTGCCAGGCATAACGTTTTTCAGAATCAAGCTCTCTTGCCCTAAGCGGATACAGAAAACTTGTTTTGTTGATTCTATCCTCTTTATACCAGGCGGGATTTGATCTCATCGCTTCTTCTTTTGACTGTCCTTTATAAATCTCAACGACTTTGAATTTATAAAGTACCCTTTCTTGCGCAGGCACGGGAGCAGGTTTGGTCCAGGTGAAAGTCGGTCTTTTAATTTTCAAACCTTTACCTGCTTTAGGAGAAATCAATCTTGGAGGGCTGGCCGGTCTAACAAGTATATTTATACATTGTTGTGTAAGTTCACGACCTGAAGCGGCATCTATAAGATACAAACAAGCCGTATAATTTCCCGCGGGAACAGTTCCCGTTCTGAGGATAAAAGATTTATCTTCCTCTCTATAAAACTCATCTCTCAATTCTCTTATATCTCTTGATTTTACTCGCAATCTACCCGGAGGCGACTCGAACTCATTGGTGTTGGCTCTGAATATAATATCTGGTCCTTTCTCAATCCTACCCCGCAGATAAACCATAAGCGGCTCTCCTGAATTGTTTGTCACATCAACCCACCAAAGATCTTCTATCTTCAATTGATTTGGCGGTGGCGGATGAATTCGCAGTGAAAACTGAGCTAAAACCGGGAGATTAAAAACTAATATCACTAAACAAGCTAAAAAAACTTTTCTACCCTTCATAATTCCTCCTCATTTAAATTTAAATATTCCCAATAAAATCTTTAAAGTACAATCTTAAACTATACTACTGATTTTTATGCCTTTTGTCAAGAAAAAAATTTGCGATTTTACTTATTGACAATAACTGATAAATTCATACAATAATAATTAAGGAGGTGTCTAATGAAAAAGCTATTTTTCGTTATTTTTTTATTATTGTTTAGCCTTGTTCTACCTTCACAAAAAATGTTGTTACCTGTCCCCTATCACTGCCAGGGAAATCCAGAAAATCCCCTTCTGCAACCGGATCCCGGATATCCACCCGCACCCAATAATTGGTGTACTGTAGCCTGCCTTCATATGCTTTTCGATTATTACGACCATATGGGCAACAACACAACTCCCTTGCCTGGACCACAAATCGCTTGCGTTTCCAATACAGATGACATCGCCGGCATCGTTGGCGGTCACGCCGGAACCGCTGCAAGAGACGCGCGAAGAGCAGCACATTTCAGTATGATAAGCAATTCTGCAGACGGATCTGTTGTCGGCGGGTACAGCTGGAGAAAAATTGGTTATTCGGCAATTGATAGTACGAACGGAAAAGAATTTCTCCTGCCAGGCACAAACGGCATGGTAGGATGGATGGAAGTATTAAACGAAGGATATCCTGTCATCTTCAACGGATATTTCCCCTGGTATTTAGGACCACCGGATGGAGCGGACTCTACTGCTCCACCGATTGAGGAAACTGTAATCGGGCATTCAATTCTACTTGTTGGTTACGATCTGGGAGCCAATAGACTTTATTTCCACGATCCCTGGTATGGTCCTACAGTCAATTATCATATAGACTCATTACAAAAATACTGGGGCTCTGGAAGCTACATCTTCGCTTCACCCTGGGAAGTAAAAATAAATGTATCTGATACCGTAATAAAAGATTCCTTATTTGATGTTGCGGCTTCAGTAAGATATTCCGCTCCGACAGTAGAATATGTTCAGCCAAACGGGCCGGCTTTCGGACAGGAGTTTCCAGTCGTTGACGATCCTATTGCTGTTTTACAGGTTGATTCATGTTCGCTTCCGTTATCCATCAACAATCCGGTAGATACGCTTTATCTTATAGATAGAACTCAATCATCTTACGCGTGCTATTGGTCCGTAAGCTCTAGTGCCTCCGGAATCCACGGAAGTTTCAGGGTAAAAGCAGTAGGATTATTACAATCAACGAATTCTTATTCTTATCCGACATACCAGGATACCATAGGGGGTATTGTAACAGGGGATTGCGCCTATGCGTCCGAGGGAGGAGCAGGAATGAGAATGCGGGAAATAAATAGTTACAGACCCAGGCTTTCCCCGAATCCTTTTGTCAAATCCAATGCAATAACTCTCAACTTACCGGAAGCCGGAAATGTGGAAATAAAAATATTCGATGAACTCGGAAGAGTAATCAAAGTTCTCTCAAATGGAATTTTGGGGAAAGGATCTCATATAATACCCTGGGATGGAAAAGGCGACAACGGGCAACCTATGCCGGCAGGTAAGTATTTCTATCAAATTTATGTTAACGAGGAAAAACTTCCGGGCGAAAAAGCTGTATTGCTGAAGTAAGATCCGAAAAATCTTAGTTAAATAGTCAAATTTAAAAATAGTTAAATAGGAAAAACATTAAACAAAAAATCCTGTTGATCTTGTTAATCCTGTCTAATTTAGTTAGTGTGTTAGTGGGTGGGTGTGTTGGTGGGTTTTAAAAACCACAGTAAAATTTAGTGTATTTTGTGTGTTTCGTGGTTAAAAATCCTGCCAATCTGCGTTTATCTGCGTCCAATTATTGGGTGAGGTAGTGGTTTTTCTCTGTGTTCTTAGTGGCTTTGTGTGATACTAATTAAAGATTATCGATAATGTTCCACCTGGCGATCCATTTTCCCTGTCTATCGCCGGCGGGGTCAAATTTTACGTAATCTTTTGGAAGATATTTTTCTTTTATCGGAACATCAATTCCTACCGTTTCAAGCAGATATCCTAACCGTGCCAATAAACTTTTATTGTGACACCTGAGGGCATATTTTATCAGCTTTTTTATTGATATATATTCAAGGATATCTTTCAAAATCACCTTAAACTTATCCAGCTCCGGACCGTAGGCTGTTTCTTCCAGGCAATCTACGATTGCTTTTTCCGGCTCAGCCATTGCAACTTTGTTTCCATTAATATTTAACTGACAAAAACCGAAAAATTTATATGGTTTAAGTGTAATGTATTTGAAATTATATTTTTTAAATGCAATAGGTCTTTTTCGTTTTGGAGTTGCCACATAATAAATCTCATCCTTCGAAATTTCTTTCGTTCTATATACGGACAGTGCGGTTTCAAAAGAGATATAGGAAGGTTGCACAGTTCTTGAAGCAATAAGAAAAGGATACCCGGCTCCTTCAGGTAAAGTGTATTTGCCCTTTTCTATCTCTTCTATCTTTTCATCCATCTTCAGCTGAAATACCATTTGAGAGGCATAATTGTTGGATATATCGAACAATGTGCACATATCCGAAATAGTAAAATAGTTGACTCCCACTTTTCTCAAACTGGATAGGATTATTTTTTTTGTAAGTGACATATCTAATAGTAACGCCGAGAGCTTCGGTAGTCAAGGGGAAAACCTCCCCCATACCCCTATTTTCAAACCACAGAGAGCACAGAGAAACACATATTTTCACTGTTTTTTTCTTTTTTTGACTCGTGACTCAGGACTCGGTGCTTCGCACCGCCCTTGACTAATTTTTTACTATACTTATAATTTACCAGAAGCATAAAAAGGAGGAAACTTTGAAAGAAGAAAAAAAGGAAATTAAAGTTAGATTCCCGGAAAAAATAATGGGTGGCTCATACGCCAACCATATGATAGTCTTACATACAAAAGAGGAATTCATTATGGATTTTATAATGGCGTCGCCTCCGGCAGGAAGTGTTACCGCAAGAGTCATTACCAGTCCCGGACATATGAAGCGCATAATTCATGCCCTGAGTGATAACGTTAAAAAATATGAAGAAAAATTCGGAGAAATAAAAGAAGCTCCACCCCCACAGGGCTTCATTGCCCCGGAGGTAAAACCCGCATAAAAATTTATTGAAATATAAATTTTAGTTGGTTCGTTAAATCGTGGGTCCGTTGGGTCGGATTTTTAAAACCACCTAACGTCCTAACCTCCTAACGACCTAACCGTTAAAAACCTCTATACTTCTCAACAACAAACAAGATTACATTCTAGCAAAACTATTAAGATTCTCCAGGTAAGTTTCCGCTTTTCCCGCAGTTAAATCCTCATCACTGTAATTCATTTTGCTGATATAGATACCTTTGGTATTTGCCTCTATTTTGTTAAAATTGTTCTCGAAAAAATATTTTATCGCATCCATGCGTTTGGTTTCCATCAAATAAGAACTCGCTTCATCAGATTTATCCGAACGAATTAAATACTCCTCATCAAAAGAAACGTCATTTAGTTTTACTTCTTCTCCCCATCGGAAAAACACTTGATTCAAAGCCTGTTTTTTGGTAATTTTAAATCTGAATCCTACCGGATTAAGCAACTCCAAAGATAGAAACGAGGGAGAATCTTTCCCTGCCGGAGTTAATTTGAAACGAATTTCAGACCCGTAATTTAATATACTAATATAAGTTCCTGCAATAAAAGAAGATTTTACTTCGGCATTAAGCATTTCAGCAATGGGCTTAAGTTTTTTTTGAACTAACATCGCGGAAACTTTTGATATGATATACACCAATAAAGAGAACCCAACTATACCGAGTGTAATAATCCCTGACAAACTGAGACCATCAAAAATTTTTTCTATTAACATAATAACCTCCTTGTTTTTATATTAAATATCAGACATTAAAAAGCAAAATGACATATAAAAATGCAAATTTATCCTCTCCCCCTAACTATAAAAATAAAAAATATTCGTGCTATTCGTGTGATTTGTTGTTCCTTTCTTATTGTTTTTCTTCATTACTCGTCTTTGCCGTATCTTTTTTTTCACCAAAACAGTACAGATATCCGTTTCTCGAACCAACATAAATCTTTCCATCCCAGACGATAGGCGTCGCCTCGAATACGCCGGGATATTTTTTATCAAGCAACTCAAAATTTCCTTTTTCATCGAATTTGAATAAATGTATTCCTCCGTATCCCGCGGCAACAAGTTTATTACCAACAATAATGGGTGTGGAAATCGAGCCTCCTATTCTTTTCTTAAAGACAAGCTTTGGCGTCGGATATTTTTTTTTGTTATTTGGTCCGTAAACTTTTCCTTTTTTCTCGTCAATTTCTTTATGGTTAACAACATATAGGTATCCGTCGATTCCGATAAACGCGGCCAGAAAAGGATGGTTTTCGGGTCTTGTTCTATCGTTTATACTCGCGGAACCTATAACTCCTCCTTTCCATTCTGCCAATGTTACATTATTCGTAGGAAAATACCACACAACTGCCTCGGACTCGATTTTTGAAGGATCCAGTTTGAATACGCCTCCTTTCCCTTCTATATACTGTTTCTCCACAGTAACAAGTATACAACTGTCTTGTGTAACTACAGGCGACCCGTCAATATCGGAACCTATGAAAAAGTCCCAATCGATTTTTTTGGTTTTAAGATTATACCCGTACACATGACCGGAACCCGCGGTTATATAAATACGACCATTTAAAAGACAGGGCGAGGATTCGGTTACCAGATTTCCTCTGTGTTTCGTAATATCTTTGTTGTTATAAAGATTTGATTCCTGATATATTTTAGGCTGTTCCATTCCGTTTTTCTTTAATACGCTGTCGGGATTTGGATTCAGTACCGTAAAGATCGCATTTTCCAAACCAATATATACAGTATCGTTCAGAATAAGCGCCGAGGCATCTACATCTCTGCTGTAACTTGATGTTCTTTTTACATCTAATCGCCAATATTCTACCCCGTAGAAATATGATACCGCCCTGAAACTCGGAATCTTATCGGAGTAAAGAGAATTCGCTACACCCCTTCTGCTTCCCTGAAGAATTATAAGGCTTTTACCAAAGTTCCCGGCATACTTGTTTGACCAGATTGTACCGGTGCCTTTGAGTACATCATCATATTCATACTCCCATATAATTGTACCATTACTTGCATCGATCTTTTTCAAATTATGGTCATATGCGCCCTGTATCAAATAATATTTTCCATCTTCCATGACCAAAAGAGGTTGTCCGGTCCAGCCGCAACCCGACCATTTCACTTTTCCTTCTTCACGGGAAACGACCGTGTACCCGCTGCCCAGAAACTTTTTCCAAATTATATCAAGCTTCAAGGGAGCTTTATTGCCGTAATAATTCCTGGAGAAATCTCCCAGAAAAGTCCTTATCTTGACTTCTATGTCTATGAACTTGCTGTATGAAAGTTTCTCGAAATCTTGAGAATAAAGCTCCAAACTAAAAGCTAAAAAAACACAAAGCCCACACAACCACACCCCAATTATAGAACGCAGATTAACGCAGATTAAAAAGGATTTTTTATCTGTTGTTTTTTTAAATTCATTTTTGAACTTTGATTTGTCATTTTCCATTTTGATATTTAATTTTTGCATTTTAGCGGCTTTGCCACGCTACGTTATATGTGGTTAATGTTATCTTTCTGTTTCAGCTTTACTTTTTTCGCTCTTCATCAAATTATCAAACTGAATAACTTTGACCCCAGCTTCCTTTAGAATTTCCTGTGCGAATTCATCGGGATAACCTTCTTTGTAAATAATCTCTTTTACCCCTGCGTTTATCAACATTTTAGCACAGGTAAAGCACGGATGAGTTGTTACATATAGTGTTGAATCCTGTATTGATATCCCCATTTTAGCTGCCTGAATTATGGCGTTTTGTTCGGCGTGTATTGCTCTTGAGAGTTCCATTCTCTGTCCGGAGGGAATTTTGAGCTCATCTCTCAGACATCCTCCCCTTTTTTCACAATGCATAATATTTTCCGGTGGTCCGTTGTAACCGGTAGTCAATATACGTTTATCTCTGGTAATAACCGCTCCAACCTTTCTTCGGAGACAGGTAGCTCTTGTACTTACGAGCTCCGTAATTTGCATGAAATATTCATGCCAGGAAGGCCTACTCATAATTTATTTATTATCTCCTGCATTTCAGAATGAATTATTCCGTTTGAGGCGATAACATCATCCGATTTATGATTCCAATTACTTTCAAAAAAATTAGTAATTTTCCCTCCCGCTTCCGTCACAATTAATCCTCCGGCAGAAACATCCCATATCTTCAAGGATTTTTCCCAGTAACCATCGAATCGCCCGCAGGCAACATAGCAAAGATCCAGAGCTGCGGAGCCCAGGCGTCTAACTCCCCTTGATTTCATCAGAAAAGCTGAAAACTCAGGCAAATTGGAATTTTTTTCGGTTTTTTTTATATAAGGAAAACCGGTTGCCAGGATTGAACCGCTTAGTTTGTTTCTTTTTGAAACGGAGACGGCAGAGCCATTTAGAAAAGCTTTTCCCCCTTTTTCGGCATAAAACAATTCTTTATGTAAAGGATCGTAAACCACACCTATTTTCAAATCTCCGCCTGATTGATACGCGATGGAGACACAAAAAATAGGTATCCCCGAGGAGAAATTATTGGTTCCGTCTAAAGGGTCAATAATGAAAGCTTCTTTTTCCCGGGCGTTAGCAGGTTTCGTTTCTTCAGCTATTATTCCTGTTTCGGGATATTTTTCTCTGATAGCGGCTATAATAAACTCCTCGGATTTCATGTCCGCTGTTGTTAAAAGTTCACTTCCTTCCTTACTCTCAATTTCAAAATTTCCCCTGAACAAATTAATGAGTATTTTTCCCGCTTCCCGGGCAACATTTTTCAGGAATACAAGCTTATCATTATAAGGGGAATTCATTGCTGCAACTACGCTATCCGTTTAGCCCACCACACCCCCAGTTTCTAACCACAGAGGACACGGAGAACACAGAGCTTTTTTTGTTTTTGTTTTTACTACTTAACGACTCAACCATTTAACTACTCAACTTGTTTCCTGACGTTGGACTTTGGACTGAAAAAAGTTTAAAGCAGTAATCCCTAAAATATTATTCATTATTTTGACTTATCTGCTGTAGGAAAATCTAAAGAAAAGAAATTTTCTGAATATGTCTTATTAAGCTTGTATGAATTAAAAGTAAACGCCCCCCCACCTGCTTCCTGAACAAAATTTATCTTTTCCGGCAGGAAATTTTTATTAAAACGGACAGAAATAGGATAGCCAAACTCATCTTTTATTGGTGAGAGATGTGTCCAGTTTGAGCTGGTCGAATCTACCCTGTAGCTAATCGCCGGAGAGAATAAAACATTGTAAAAAACCATCGGAGTTTTACTGCGATAAATTTGACCGGTTTCTTCTCTCCAGACAAAAACAGAATCACCTTCAAAAATCATAACCTCTTTTTCAGGCGCATAAACATCTATTCTTGCTTTATCTCTTATCGCGTAAACAGAGCCGGTGAAATTTAAAGTGTCTCCATGAAACGTAAGTACTTCAGTAAAATTACATTCAACAGATTTGATTGAAGACAACTTTTCGGAAACCTGATTTAATATCGAAGAAATTAAAAACAACAATAGCAACACTTTATCTCTCCCTTTTTATTAGAACTTCTCTTGGTTTTGATCCCCTGAATTTTCCCACAACGCCGGTTTTCTCTAACTGGTCGATTAACCGTCCGGCGCGCGCATATCCTATTTTCAATTTCCTTTGTAAAAGCGATACCGAGGCTGTCTGCTGATTAATTATTATTTCCTCGGCTTCCCTGTAAAACTCATCAAGTTCTCCTATTTCTTCGGAGCCTTCTTCCACTGTAAGAAATTCTTCAATTTCTTCCGTAGGCGGATAATAATCCAGTTTATCCACAAATTCCGTGAATTCGTTTTCATCTATATCGAGACGAATATCAACTAATTTACTGAATTGTTCTATTCTTTCTGCCGCTCCGGGGAGGGTTCTGTCCCCGAAAGCATCAAGCATATCTTCTTCTTCTACTAAAGCGCATATTTCATCGGCATTATCAAAGCGAGCTTTTAATAAATCTCTTAGATGGCTAAGTCCTATTATTGTAACTATTTTTTTCGTTTCTTCTAAGGTTATATAAGGACCATGCAGTCTTTTAGAAACTCCTTCGTCCGGAGGGACAAAGAGCATATCTCCATTGCCAAGAAGTTTTTCAGCCCCTTTTGCATCCAGAATAGTCTTGGAATCATGCCCGGAAGCAACCTGGAAGGCAACCCTTGCAGGGAAATTGGCTTTTATCAAACCCGTTATTACGTCTACCGAGGGCCTCTGAGTGGCCAATATAAGATGTATGCCTACCGCTCTACTCATCTGGGCAAGCCTGATTATCGCATTTTCGACGTCTTTCCCGCTTCGCATCATTAAATCGGCAAGTTCATCGATAATTATAAAAATGTACGGTTTTTTATCTTTTATTTTACTATTGTAGCCCTGTATATTTCTTACACCAACCCGAGCGAATTCTTTATATCTCTGTTCCATGCATTCAAGACTTTTAAGTAGATATTGTATTGCGGTTGACTGATCGTTAATAACGCCCCTAATTAAGTGAGGAATTCCGTTGTAAACCGAGAGTTCTATTCTTTTCGGATCTATCAGTATAAAACGTATTTCTTTAGGTGTTGCCTTGTATAAAAGAGAAGTTATGATTGAGTTTATAAAAACAGATTTTCCGGAACCTGTAGCTCCCGCAATAAGAATATGAGGCATCATAGCTATTGAATAATAAAAAGGATTTCCGGTTATATTTTTGCCAATCGGGATGTAGGTTATAGAGCTGTTATTCTGAAATGCTTCGTTGCTTATAAGGTCTTTTAAGAATACGGTTTCTCTGTTTTTATTTGGCACTTCGATGCCCACTACTCCTTTACCGGGTATAGGAGCAATAATTCTAATTTTTTCTGCGTGGAGTGCCAGAGCTAAGTCATTTGAAAGATTTGATATTTTCGATAATTTTATTCCGAGGTCAGGTTTGAACTCGAACCGGCTCACTACAGGACCTCTCAAGACCCCGGTTACGCTTCCGGTTATACCAAAACTTTCCAGTTTACCCTCCAGTATATCTTTATAATTGCTTACCGTTTCTGTTGACATCCATTCAACCGCAACAGGGTCTTTCATGGCATTCAGAAAGTTCCTTCTAAAATCATCCGGGCTTCCTTGGGAAGAATCGGGACTTTTTCCTTTTTCTTTTCTTACTTCTTTTACTCTTTCCGACTTAACCCTTTTTATCCTTCCGAGTTTCCGTATGCTTCTACCTTTGGAGGTAGGCGAAATAACTCTTTCTTTTCTTTCAGGTAAAAGGTTTTTTAGTTTACTGAGTTTATTGATAATAGGTTTAAAATTTATTTTCTTTGGAGAAGGCTGCAGGTATATATAAAGAACCAACAGTCCCAGAAAAGAAACTAATGTTATACTTCCGCCAAAACTTAATTTCGAAATAAGAAAAGAGCCTATTATTGTTCCGATTTCGCCTTTTTTTACGTTAGGGAGTTCCGGGTTTATAGATACAATCGTAAGAGATATGAAAAATACCCAGAGAAATAACCCGCCGATGCGGTAGAATATGTACTTAACTTTATTCATAAAGAGAGCAAAAGCAGCAATAACAAAGATTAAAGGCAATAAATAGGAAAGAATTCCAAAGGTTTCGAACATGCTTTTTGCGATTACGGCACCTACAATTCCTCCGAAGTTATTTGTTAAATCCTCTTTAGGCAAATAGGATAACAGAGACGTTAAGATAAGAACGGATAGAAAGAGAAGAACTATTCCGTTCATTACCATTTTCTTTCTCCCCTCCATATCTTTTACAGTAATTATGAGGGATCTGATTATGAGCCCCACGAGAGCTCCTATTATTAATAAATTTAATATCTTCATATTTGAATAATATATCTCCGGATACTTCTGTCAAGTTTATAAGTTTTACAACTTACATTTTTCAACCACAAAACACACGAAAGACACGAAAAGTTTATTTTTATTTTTTAAAATCCCAACACAACCCCAAGATATTTTGACAGGATAACAGGATGAACAGGATTTTTTTATTGTTTTAACAACCCAACCACCCAACGATCTAACAAACCAACAAAAAGTAAGGAACAACAAATCACACAAATTTATTATGTCAGTCCAATGTCCAAAGTCCGAAGTCAACAATCAATTTTGAAACTGAAACCTGGGACCTGGTATCTGGCACCTATCTACCTGTTCTTTCATTCACTTCCTTAGCCAATTTTTTCACTTTCACCATATCCTTCTCCATATTTTTATAATGATAATACACTGTGTTATTCGTCAGAAGAGGATCTAACACGTTTTCTTCCATTTTCGTTCCCGGTATAGGAGAAAACTCCGCAAGAGATATTTTGACTCCCCTTTTTGCAACATAAAGTATAGATTGTTTCACAGATTCAAAACTAACACCTGGTACTCCCGCAAGAAGATAGGTATAAATATTTTTCTTCTTATATCCTGCAAACATGAGATTTTCCACTGCTCCAACAAATTCATAATTTGAAGTTTTCATAGAAAGTTTCTTCTGTATACTCTCATCAGCTGTTTCAAGAGAAATTCTTGGTTCTTTAAATCCTACTTTATACATTATATTCGCAACTTCTTTGGAAATATATCTTGAATGCAGCCCGTTCGGAGTAAAGAAAGAAACTGACATTTCTTTATCTCTGATTTTCTCACATAAACGTATAAATCTTTCTTGAGGAATTAATAGCGCATCATCGTAAAAGGCGAATTTTTTTATTCCCTTTTTGTATAAGTAGTAAATTTCTTCTACGATTTGCTCTTCATCTTTATCTTCTTTTTCTCCGCAAAGATAAGAAGAAGCACAGTAAGGACAATTAAAAGGGCACCCCAGGGAAGTAGTAAGACAGGCATAGCTCAGATTAGAATAATGTGAGTAATCCGGAGGTGGAAATTCCTTGAAATGTTTCGGTATTTCTAAACCCAGCTCTTTTATGTAATTTTCCTTTTTCGAGTAGACTCTATCAAAGCCCAGGCTCTTTGCATGATCGGGCAAAAGAGTTGCGTATATTCCCCCAAGAAGCAAAACGCACTTCAGGTTAAGTGATTTTATAATTTCTTTCAGTTCTATCAATCCGGAATACCAGTAAGTCATACTACAGGTCAACATTACAACTTCAGGACTGAAATCCTTTATTCTTTCCCTTATAACCTCGGGAGGCAACCCGTATCGTTTAAATTTTCCGGGAATATTTCTTAATACTTCAGGTTTTTGAACTTTCTGAAATTTGATTTTTCCCCTACCAAAGGGATCGCTTTTAATATTTTTAAAGTAAGGATCAAACCGGTTAACCGCGTCAAGCAGATAGACTCTATGACCTTCTTTTTTCAAAACGCTTGAAAGATATACGAGCCCCAGAGGTTTCATCCAGAAATCATAAACCGCAAAATCATAAATAGGCGGATTTACAAGTAAAATCCTCATAATTTTAGTCACAGATTTGCACAGATATACACGGATTTCTCATCCCCACCCCATATTATTATAGTTATATTTTTTTTAAATTATAGAAAATTTTTTATCTGTGTTCATCCGCCTGTCCTGCCTGCCCCGTAGGGAAGAATGACTGTATCGGGGTAGGGAGGAATGACCGTACCAGGGTGTTTATCCGTGGCCATTTCTTTTTTATTTTTTTTCTCTGTGTACTCAGTGTTTTTTTCTTTTTCTACCAAAATTAATCTCTCTGTGTTCTCCGTGGTTAATGTTTTTTTGATATTTGATTTTTACATTTTAGCGGCTTTGCCGCACTATGAATTTGAATCAAATTCTGTCAGTTTGATATTGCTTCTTATTTTCCAGTACCCTAATACCAAGATTTTCAAAGATTAGGGGTTCTAAAAACAAAATGGGTCTATTCCTTCCAGTCATCCAATCTTCCATCTTTAAAATGCAAATATCTAAAACTACTTCCTTGTGAGGTGATTCCGTATGACCATTTTTCAACAGTTCCCCAGGAACCTTCTCTTTGCTCAATATTATCCGGTCTTCCCCAACTGAATATTGCCATTTCAGTAGTCATACCTTTGAAAAGCCCACCATTTATAATTACATCAATTATCCCATCAGGATAGAAATAATATTCCCTTAAGTATCTACGCTTTGCCTGGTCCGATAATTGAGAATATTCTGAAGCGCCATATCTCTCAGGCACTCTAATACCTTGTTTTCTAACATTGCTCTCACAAACGATTAGAAAAAGTCCCAGGCATATAATTAAAATTTTACTATATAGATTCATAAAAACTCCCTTATCTATTATGAAATGTTAAGGTATTAAATATAAGCTCTACTTTTGAAAATACAATTACTACAAACATTTGTCAAGAGGCGTGTGTCGGTTAATAATAACCGACGACAGAGGACGGCAGACGGCTAAATAAAGTTAGTGTGTTAGTGGGTGGGTGTGTTGGTGCGTTTTTCAACTGTCTAACGGACTAACTGACCAACCGACCAACATTTTAAAAATATCCGTGTTAATCCGTGGCTAATTGTTTGGTGTTGTGAGTAGGGTTTTAAAAAACACATTTAAGAAAGGGGAGGTGGGATGTAGCTCTGCGTACTCTGCGCCTCTGCGGTGAAATAACTTTTTGAACCTTGATTTATAATTTTTCTTGACATTTACTATTCAATTACATATAATGGAAAAGAAATAATTACATACTAAAGAGTAAAAAGGAGGTTATTGTGCAGATTAAATCAGTTTTAACCGAAAGCGAAATTCCAAAACAGTGGTATAATCTTGCGGCCGATTTACCCAACCCCCTGCAGCCACCCCTTGGCCCGGACGGAAATCCGATTACACCGGATATGCTTGCCCCTGTTTTCCCTATGAACTTAATAGAACAGGAAGTTAGCCAGGAAAGGTGGATAGATATCCCCGAAGAGATACTTAACATACTCTACAAATGGAGACCAACCCCCTTGCACCGGGCTAGAGCTTTGGAAGCTCATCTGGATACCCCGGCTAGAATCTATTATAAAAACGAAAGCGTTTCACCTCCAGGAAGTCATAAACCCAATACCGCAGTCCCGCAGGCATGGTACAACAAACAGTTTGGTATAGAAAAACTAACCACCGAAACGGGCGCGGGACAGTGGGGAAGCGCGCTTGCTTTCGCGTGCGCAATTATAGGGCTTGAATGTAAAGTTTATATGGTAAGGATCAGTTTTGACCAAAAACCTTTTAGAAAAACTATGATGCAAACCTGGGGAGCAACCTGTGTTGCAAGTCCCAGTGACACAACTAACGCAGGACGCGCAATACTCGAAAAAATACCTGATACTCCCGGAAGTTTGGGTATAGCTATAAGCGAAGCGATCGAAGAAGCGGTAACGGATACAAGCGGCAAGACCAGATACTCTCTGGGAAGTGTATTGAACCACGTATTACTCCATCAGACTATTATTGGACTTGAAGCCAAAAAACAACTCGAAAAGGCGGGCGAAAATAAGGTGGATGTTGTTATAGGTTGTTGCGGCGGGGGTAGTAATTTTGCCGGATTATCTTTCCCGTTTGTTAACGATAAAATACATGGAGAAGAAATAGAAATAATTCCTGTGGAGCCCACTTCCTGCCCAACAATGACAAGAGCTCCTTTTGCATACGACCATGGCGATACCGCAAAGATGACTCCTCTTCTACCGATGCATTCACTCGGGCACGATTTCATTCCTCCACCAATCCATGCGGGAGGCTTACGATACCACGGAATGGCTCCTTTAGTTTCCCAGACAATAGTTGAAGGGCTTATGACTCCGAGGGCAATTCACCAGTTAGAATGTTACCAGGCAGCGATAACCTTTGCAAGAACCGAAGGAATAATTTGCGCGCCCGAAACGAGCCACGCAATAGCGGCGACCATCCAGGAAGCAAAAAAAGCAAAAGAAGAAGGCAAAGAAAAGGTCATCATCTTTAATATGAGCGGACACGGTCTTTTAGACTTGAGTGGATACCAAAACTTCCTTGCCGGCAAACTACAGGATTATCCTCTACCTGATGAGGAAATGCGAAAATCTCTTAAGGGTATAGAAGGATTACCTAAACCAAAGGTACTAAAAACAGGTAAATGGTAGTTACAAAGAGAGCCGCAAGAGCCAATCTTGCGGCTCTCTTAACATTTTAAAACACTCATGGAAAAACACGATAACGAGCGTATTTATTGTCGCAGATTAGGTCATTGGCTTATTTTCAATTACTGCCGCCAGGAAAGCAATGGATTACCTTGCCGCAAGATAGTAGACTGCTGGTTTGATAAATTGGAAATTAAAGAATTCTTAAATGAAAATTATAAAGAAGAAGAAATTTCATATATTTTTGAGTCTTCAAGACCAAAGCTTACGTCAATAATCGAACTCATAGAACAGGCAAAAAAAAGAAATGATAAAACTCCTTGACATAAAAAATTTTTAAGATAATTTTCAAAAAAGGAATTTAAATAATACCCATGCAAATTCACGCAAATCATAAAGAAATATTAAACGGAAAAACTACCGATATATATTTTCATCGAACCGAAGAGATTTTAAAAAAAGAAAAGAAAAATCCTGATGTAACAGTGGAAGTTTGGGCGAAAAGATTTCCCGATAACTACAAATGGGCAATATTTACCGGACTAAGCGAATCCATAGAATTATTCAAAGATAAAAAAATAGATATCGCGTCCTTACCGGAAGGCAGCGTATTTTTCGAAAGAGAACCGGTTCTTACAATCAAAGGTAAGTATCTGGATTTCGCAAAATTTGAAACACCCCTGCTCGGTTATATATGTCAGGCTTCCGGAATATCGACAAAAGCTACCCGTTGTAAAATTGCTGCACAAAATAGAACCGTTCTATCCTTCGGAGCAAGAAGAATGCATCCTGCCATAACTCCAGTTATAGATAGATACGCTTACATCGGCGGAATCGACGGTGTCTCTGCGGTCCTGTCCGCCAAAAAATTGAATTTGAAACCACAAGGAACAATTCCTCATGCTGTAATACTTATTATCGGGGATACGGTAAAAGCCGCCTTAGCTTACGATAAAGCAGTTGCAAGCGGTATCCCCAGAATAATTCTCGTAGATACTTTCGGCGATGAGAAAATTGAAAGCTTAAGACTGGCTGAAAAATTAAAAGATAAATTGGACGCGATAAGGATAGATACACCATCTTCAAGAAGAGGAGATTTGCCAACAATCGTAAGGGAAACAAGAGAAGAACTTAACAATAGAGGTTTTGCCGATGTAGGTATATTCGTCTCAGGCGGTCTGGACGAATATAGTATAAAGGATCTTAATCCCTACTCTGAAGGATACGGAATCGGAACAAGTTTATCAAACGCGCCTACAATTAACTTCAGCCTTGATATTGTGGAAATCGAGGGTAAATTAGTATCCAAGAAAGGAAAAGTTTCGGGGAGAAAAGAAATATTCGAATGTAATCGTTGCGGAAAAAGGAATATCACCTTCACGAAAAACACCAAACCAAGATGTGACTGCGGAAACGAGATGAATTTATTGACAAAAAAGGTCATGGAGAAAGGAAAGCTTGTAGGAGAAATTGAAGCAGTGGATGTAATACGAAATAGAGTTTTAAGACAATTGAGGTTTTTGAATGTATAATATAAAATTTATCGAAGAGAATTTGAGCGCGCTAAAGAAAAACACAAAAAACAAGGGTGTTGACATCGATTTTGAACTTTTTACAGAATTGAACGATAAAAGAAAAGCTCTGCAATCTTCTGTTGATGAACTAAGAAGGGAGAGAAATGAAAAAAGTAAAAAAGTGGGCGAATTAAAGAAGAACAAACTTGACGCTTCCAAACTGTTATCTGAATTAGAGCTCCTGAAAGAAAAACTCATTAGAGAGGAAAAAGATTTAAAAGAAATCCAGCAAGCAATCGATGATTTTATTTCCTGGATACCGAACCTGGTTCATAGCTCAGTTAAAAATAAGCCGGTTTCCATAATAAAACCGACCGGGTTAAAAAAATTACCCTTCAAGCCTCTAACACATATCGAACTGGGTGAATCTTTAGATATTCTTGATTTCACCGCCGCGGCGAAGATTGCGGGAGCCAATTTCACCTTATATAAAGGAAAAGGAGCAAAATTAGAACGTGCTCTGATAAACTTTATGTTAGATTTGCATACAAAGCGGCATCAATATACGGAAGTTTTTCCGCCTTTTCTCGCAACCGAAAAGTCAATGTTCAATACCGGTCAGCTTCCAAAGATGAAAGAAGATATGTATATAACAGACAAAGAAGGATTATTCTTAAATCCCACAGCCGAAGTTCCTCTCACCAACATACTATCCGAAAAAGTTCTGACGCCTGATGATTTACCGATCAAATACTGCGGCTACACGGCTTGCTTCCGAAGGGAAGCCGGTTCTTACGGAAAAGAAACAAAAGGACTCCTTCGTCTTCACCAATTCAACAAAGTAGAACTCGTCAACTTTGTCATGCCAGAAGAGTCATACAATGTACTTGAAAAACTACTTCTGGAAGCCCTTCAGGTTATAAAACTTTTAGAACTTCCTTATAGAGTTCTCTTACTTCCTTACGACGATTTGTCTTTTGCTTCGGCAAAAACATATGACATCGAGATATACGCTCCGGGTGTAAATAGATGGCTTGAAGTTTCTTCCGTAAGCAACTTTGAAGATTTTCAGGCAAAAAGAGCGGATATACGAGTCAGAGTAGAAGGAAAAACAAAACCTGTACATACCCTGAACGGTTCAGGCGTTGCCACTCCAAGACTGATGATATCACTCCTTGAAAACTACCAGACAAAGGAAGGAGAAATCAAAATCCCCGAAGTCCTCGTACCTTATACGGATTTCGAGACGATTGAGTTGGGGAGTAGCGAGTAGAGAGGATAATGAGTGCGGAGTGCCGGGTTCCGAGTGCCGAGTTAGCTTCACCCAACACACTAAAAACAAAAAAATCTTGTGGTAATCTGTGCAATCTCATGATTGAAAACGGGTGTAGTGGGTTTTGTGTCCTTTGTGGTTAATATTATGCATTAGCGCTTTACTCTATATATACATTATAAGAAGATTTTAACCTCAGGTCAAGAGAAGGAAATTTTTGTGCCGGGAGGCAAGGTTTCTTCTTGACATTCATAATATCGAGAGTAATATTGAGTAAATAAGAATTTATAATT
>Ga0307430_1000579_pt1 | contig 31253 bp, 32 predicted proteins | sample SalMarWE160130MG_FD_202159 | JGI IMG/M metagenome (GOLD analysis project Ga0307430, IMG submission 202159) | Salt marsh sediment microbial communities from the Plum Island Ecosystem LTER, Massachusetts, United States - WE1603-130 | ecosystem: Environmental > Aquatic > Marine > Intertidal zone >...
TAACTCACGAAATGCTTTATCAAGCATTTTCTCCAGGTCTCGATAAGTTCGTTCAGTTCTTCTTGCTACCTTACACACCACGACTACGACTTCTTTCTCAAAAACAGTATAAATAATTCGATACTCTCCTTTTCTCACCCTATAGAGCTCATCTTGGAGATGTTGACAACCCTCTGGACGAGGATCTACACGCAATGAGCGCATGGTTTCAACCATGCGCTCTCTTTGCTTCTTGGGAATTCTACGAAGTTGCTTCTTTACATCGCGGTGCAGCTTTAATGTATAAGCCATTATGAATGACCTAGTTCTTCAAATACCTCTTCTGCATCGAGAAAGATATCCGGATCTTCCCGATATTCAGATATTGCCCTCCGACCGTCAACAATATCCTCAAGTAGTTCAACTTTCTCAACAATTGCTTCATACACCTCTGCGTCTACAAGTACTGCCTTTGGTGTACTATGGGATAGAATCAAAACCGGACCATTCTCGAGATTGGCCAAGAAGGATGACAAATCACTACGTAATTTTGAGACATTTGTAGTCTTTAACATTTTGAAAAACCCTTTCCTATAGTACAAATATCAGTACATAAAGGACAGCAAACTATATGACAACTTTATGTACATATTATTGTACACTAAAACATTATCAATTGGTCTTCCTTCTCCTCCACCTTCACATCAATAGACTCGTCCTCTTCTACCGGCTTCATTTCAAACTTAATCTCAATACTTCCCTTATCAAGCAGCTGGGAGATAGCGCTGTTTAGATCGACGCCAGGAGGAAATACTGTCGCCTCAATGCTGTTATCCCACCTCCCCCCCATCTCATCAAATATCGCCTCCGTCCTTTTATAGAATGGTCTCGCGAGCCTTTCATCTACTTTAGCTGCCATGCGCCCATCATCCAGAGTTTTCACTTCAACGCACGTAACCATTACCGCCAATATTTCATTATCCGGTTTTATCGTTTTTGTTTTTTCACTCATCGCTTTTCCCACACAGCTAAAAAGCCACCCGGATTTGGTGGCTTGTGCCGCATTCCTCCTTTTCAAATGTTTCCGGTTAAATCGTGTGTCGCTTACGCATCAACAAGTGTGTATCCCCCCATCCTGATCCACAATTACCTGAACCTTGGAAAGTTTATCTCTCGAATTATCCGCTAGGAAATCAGTTCCCGGTACTCACTTGCTAGCTTATATTTTCTTCCTCTCCTAGAAGGATCAACGACGATAATCCAGCCATCTTGCACCCACCTGGAAAGCAATGTTCTTGTTTGCCGTACGGAGATTCCCAGCAAACTGGCCACTTCTGTTGATTGAATTAGATCCTGGGAAGCAAACATTCCCAGTACCCTGCGTGCCCGGTGGCCAAGTGAACGTAGCAGTGCAATCGCATCCTTATCTATTTCCTCTTCTATCATTTGTTCCCTGACCTGTTCAGCCACTCTTTCAAATACAACAGCCATCCCTTTCAGAAAATACGCCAACCAGGAAGTGACTTCAGCTTCATTCCTTCCGAAGTAGTAGTTGTGGTGTGGATGGGTGACAAGGGCATCATAATAACTCTTCAGATCTTGTGCGTAGAATTCTTCCAGGGAATAGAATTTTCCAAGATCATATCCAGCCTGATACAGTATCCAGGTTGTCAGCATGCGTCCCGTTCTGCCATTCCCATCATAAAATGGATGAATGGTCTCAAACTGGTAATGCGCTACACCTGCTATGACTGGAATGGGCAGATCATTGCTTTTCTTATGAACCCATGTCACAAGTTCCTTCATCAACTCTGGCACATCTTCGGGTTCAGGGGGCATATAAACGATATCACCACCATCTTCTCGAATTACATTCTGCCCATCACGGTAAGGAGTTGGCCTTGCACTCCTTCCAGAGTAAAGTATCGCGTGTAGTTTTTTGATCCTTTCTTCAGTGATCTCCTGGCCGCCTTCCACCCATGCATCCATCTGCTGCAGCGCCTGGTAGTAGTGCTCGACTTCGCGAACATCCCTTTCTCGCCCGGGAATCTGCCCCCCTTCCTGAACTACAATTTCTGTTTCCTTCAGGGTCAGACGATTTCCCTCAATCATCGTTGAATAATGTGTCGACCTGATATTCGCCTTCGTTCGCAGCACCTCTGCCACAGCAGGCGGAAGAACAGTCAGTCGTACCGTTTCTCTCACACGCTCGATGGCCTGCAAATACTTGACAATCTCTAGTGTCAGATCAAACCTGTAGCTCATGCTCCTATTTTATCACCTCCGCCGTTAAACCGCCGTTATTCCGCCGTTATTTGATTGTTTACAATACTACTTTACTTCGATCGTTGACCCTTCTATCGATTTCCTTACTTCAATTCTGGTGGGGAACAACTCCTTTAGTTCTTCTAAATGTGTGATCACCATGATACATGCGAAGTCATCTTTGATCATGTTGATCGCCTGCACCAGGCGCTGCCGGCCATTTTCATCCTGGCTGCCAAATCCTTCATCTATTAAAAGCATACGAAGTCTTGCCCCTGCTCTCTTCGCCAGCACTTTTGATAAAGCAAGTCTTATCGAGAAATCTATCCTGAATTGCTCGCCCCCGGAGTACATTTCGTAGCCTCTCATTCCATGGCTGTCACTTATTTGTATGTCGAGGGTTTCTCGTAAATCCTCCCTGCTTTCATCTTTATATGCCTGTTGTGTTATAAATCTAACCGACATCGCCCCATCGCTTATTCGTTCCAGGGTCTGGTTTGCGTGGCCTTCAATTTCTGGAAGCGCTTGTTCTATCAGCAGAGCCGGCACTCCCTTGGCTCCAAAATCCTTTTCAAGCCGTCTCAGGTTCGTACATCTTGTTCGTATTTGATCTTTGTCTCCGATAAGCCTGCCATGTTCCTCACGAAGATCCCGCACATCTTTTAGAGCATTTTCAGCTGCACCAAGATCTATACGAATTTTGTTTTCATCCTTTTTTATGCCGGCGAGCATACTCTCTGCTTCAGGCAACAATACCGTTTCTTCTCTCCTCTTTTTTAGTTTTTCTTTACCAGGCACAATTTGAGATAAGAGATCATTTGCTTCAGTAATCACTTCATCGCCCATCTCTTTTATGCTGGCGATCTCCCTCTCAAATGAATCATTCGAAGCGATAGCACGATCCAGTTTTCTCATTTCATCCTGTGCACCATTAAGGTCTTCAATTGCTTTGCGTACCTTTTCATATTCTTCAGGATCGTATCCTAGCTTCTGTAGATCATGATTGATCTTCGATATCTCATTGTTTTTGCTTTCGCTGAGTTCTTCTTCATCAAATTCCACATTGATCTCATCGATGCGAGGGGTTATTGTTTCGTCTAATTCTTTCTGTGCGGCCTCAATCAATCGCAGCTTCTCTTTTAGTTGATCAGCTCTCCTTGTCCTCTCTACAAGGATTCCCTCAGCATTCTTGTTTTCATCCAATGCTCTTTTCAATTCATTCACACATTGGGTAATATCTTCAAGCTCCGTTTTGTTCTCTCGATATTGATCCCCAAGCTGCTTTCCTTGCTTCTCGAGTCTGCTGATCAAGGAGCTTCTCTTTTCCCCTTGCAGATCCTGCTCGCAAAGTGGACATTCGTTGTCATCTGAGGCTGTAAGCTGATCGATCCGCTCCTTCAGTTCATCCATTTGGATCTTCAGTGTCTCGTTTTTCGAGCTTACATCTGCTTTCTTCTGTAAGGCATCCTGATGCTTTTCCAGGTTTTCATGTTTTCTTTCGGCATTCGCTTTCGCATCATCAAGTTCTTTCTCTGCTTCGGCCAGATCTCGCCTTACATCATTTTCATTTTCCAATAAGCTTAATATTGTATTTTTACGTTCATCCAGATTTTTAGATTCCTCCTGTAGACGTGCTCTGTTCTCACGAATTTCTCCTAACAGTTTTTCTCTTCTCAGCTGCAGTGTTTGCGCTTTCTTTGAAAGATCCCCCAGCCTGTCGAGGTTGTTCCTATTTTTTTCCCACTTCTTATATGTAGCCCTTACTTCTTCTTTTCTTTCAAGTATGTCCTTCAGGCTGTCAGAATCCTCTACAAGTCCCTGTAACTTCATTTGGATCTCATTCGCCTGATCTACTTTCTTTTGACGTAAAGACTGTAAATCAGTCAATCGCTTCTCTTCGTTCTCAATCTCTGCTGTAATCCTCTGTAAGTTGGTCACAATTACTTCTTGCTGAGATCGCCTGCTTTCGCAAACTATAAGATCATCCTGTAGAGTTTTCACCCTCTCACTCAGATCGTTTTCTGTATCCAACCTCTCCTGGATACTTTCTAACCTGTTTTCTACAAGAGCCAATTTCATTTCAGTCTCACGACGTCTCTCGGCCGTAACCACCCGATACTCTTCCCAAGCATCCAGGCCTAAGATAGTTCCCAAAATACGCTTCCGATCGGATGGTCGCTGCTGTGAAAAATTATCAGCTTCACCCTGCAGGAAAAATGCAGCGTTGGTGAATGTTTCGTAGTTCAAATTCAACGTTTCCCTCACAAACGTTTCTGTCTCTCTTACACTTGATCCTGTAAGTGGTCGCCATATTCCATTTGCGTCCATTCTTTGAAATTCCAGAATCGTTGTTTGATCTCTTTTCTTCGATCTCTGAATTCGATAGTGACTGCTTTCATACTCGAATTCGAATATCACCTGTGCTGCATCGGATGCAGAATTTATGATGTTGTCACCTCGATGCCTGGCAATCCCAAAAAGTGCCCAAGTAATGGCATCCATAATTGATGATTTTCCAGATCCGTTCTCTCCCACAATACATGCAAGAGCAATATTATCGAAATCAATTTCCTCTTGCTTGTAAGAGAGAAACCCTGTCAGTTCCAATTTCTTTGGCTCCATTTTCCAGCCCTCTCAATTAAAGATCGCTAAAACATAAACTCATCCCCTAAGGGGATGAGTTTCTAAACTTTTATTCAATTACTCTACTTAATTGATGTGCTTTTTAGAGAATGTTTTCAATACTTCCTTCAATCTCTTTTAGTATTGTTATTGTGCATGCGGGACTCTCCGAATCATCACTTGCTCTTGCCGCTCCTATTCCGATCAAATCATAATCACCCAGCAAGATCTCCAGATAACGTTCTTCCCAAGTTATACGTTCTGCGTCATATCCAAAAGTAGACGTCACTATTTCAATACAACCTTCACATAATGGGTGATCTGAAAACACATCATTCGATTGGCCGGCGCAGATTGCTGCTCTCTCCATTGCTAAAACCTGAAGCTTTTCGTCCATCGGTGTAAGCTCATTCAATCGATTGCTTCTCCTGAGTTGGTTCAGGCTCCACAATGTACCATCTGCTGCAAGGTAATTCTCGTACTCCAACGTTTCGGGAACATCATCACTTACTAGACCCTGTAATGATTCAAATCTCCCTTCTACCCATTCAACAAACGAACTCCCGAACTCAGTTTCCTTCAATTCCTGCAGCCATATCTTCCAACGTGGAAGCACACCACCCGTGTAATACACCAACCTCCATCCTGCTTTGATTTTGCCATCTTCGATCGTTGGATACTTCTCCCGGTTAATCTCGATCAAATCTTCTTCGAGTACATTCAATCTTGATGCGACCTTCAATATATGGTCGCCCGATACCGCTAGATAAGTATGCTCTTCAGTCGTATTCACGCTCTGAAACATCCAGATACCTAATAAAGCTGCGGCGATAAGAGGTATGAGTATCCTCTTGATCATTCGAGATCTGCGCTTCTCCGGAACGACGTCATCCATTCCATATGTTATATCTTTGGGTGCTTTTCCTTCTTGCTTTACGATCGATCGTAGATAATCTTCGAAATACACTACACCCTTTTCTTTTTGTTCAATCTTTTCCAATCGCTCTAGAGCCGTCGCGTCCCCCTTCATTCCCGCAACCTTCGCCTGATCAGCATAATCTCCAGGAACATCCACCTTATGTAAGAAGCCAATATTCAAAATCGAAAGCACCTCAAATCTATCGCTCTCCGCTTGTCTCTCACTTTCTGATAACACCACCAGAGGTTTTTGCTTATCGAGTATTTGCTTGTTCTTCTCAAAAATATCCTGATATTCACTTGCCGCTTTGCTTCTCCCCTTCCGAGGACCTGCCAAAATACTAACCATTATCAGGACATTCCCCAAAATAATCAGCCCTACTGCCAGGTTGAACTGAAATACGTTTTTTACTTCAGTTAAATTGTTGACAGAAACAAAGTCAATCATTAGCAATATTCCGATTAGCATTTCTATTACTATCGCTATATGTAGCGATTTAGTTATCCTCATTAAATAACCTTTCCTTCCAGGTCTTCCCGTCGTGCGGAACCGGAACCATTCCAGGATAGTCTCTGTCTACTCTCCCCAGTACTCTTACAGCTTCCTTGATCGCAGCACGCATTTGCTGCATTAACATCTCGTCGGGGAATAATGCGCCTATTACCTTCTCTTTATTCTCACACAATTTGCTTGCAACCTGCAACAATGTCAAGATCTCCTACGTCGTTAAAACAATGCTGCTCAAATTATTTTCGTTGGTACTTCTCTGTTCCTTTAAAATATCGATTGCCACATTAATTGGCAACACAATCTCATCGTCTATACATTCACTGGCCGGAAGAGCATTTTGCTTTAGCAGTTCTACGAAATCCATTATTCACCTTGCCTTCGTTTCAATACGATTTCCTTTATTCCATAAACCACTGAATGTCTGGCTCAGGAATAGGCCGCTCGGGATAAAAATGATCGTGCACCATTCGAATAATTGGCTCTCCAGTCGTTACAAGAACCATGATGTTATAGAAATCACTCCCCACAATCACGCCGGAATCTGCAACCTTGATAAATATGGGCAAGTACACATCACCCAGCATTACAGGCATTAACTCCGTCTTTGCAAATTCAACGATTACGGAAGGTAGTTCCTCGACTGTCATCGTCCTAAACCTTTGCATACTGACGATCAGATTGTCGAGTACACTCTTACGATACTTTTGAACATCCTCTTCCATCATCCACCATCTTTTCGTTTGTTTGAATAGTCATGAATATATATTGATCCGTCTGAATACATAATTTTGCATTTCTCCCCCCTGTCCCTGTGCATGGCTCTATGTCTGGCAATCCCCAAATAGTGGAATTCCTTCTCGCACGTAAAGCAATAGCAACTCTTATCTCATTTCTCACCAGCCTTAGAACCACTCCTATGTTTTTCAACATGCCGCTTTACTGCTTGCGCATGAGAACAAGAGGAACTCATTGCCACCACCGATCCAGAGCAACGAGAACATCTTGCCCCAGTTACATCGTCGAACCAGACTGCATAATGATTGTCCAGCTCATTCCTGAACATCGGGGTCATGTCCTCTACATCATATTTGTGTGACATATTTCCTTCAGGTCCGATACTCTCGATATATTCAACTTTCCATCGTTATTTGGGCATTACTCACTTCACTTTCTGTTTTAATTTTTGCCAGAGCCTCAACAACCATCCTGGTTGGTTATCAATTTTCTTTGTTATATTCGTTCTGCCCACATCCTCAGATATGCTTTCTTTTCGTTTCCTATTAAGTGGTGGGTTTTCATAAATTTCCCCATCGTTGAGATAGACTCTGCATCTTGGTCCAACATTGTTGTCCCACCCTGAAGGTGTGTCTATATGAACCACCGGAATACCATCAGCACCATAGTACGCATCGAATTTGAATGGCGGCACTTTCCATGGCCTCTTTCGACCAACCTTCTTTCGTTTTTCCAACCAGGCTGTGGCCATATCTTCAAGCACCATATCCAAATCGAACCAAACTATCGTAAAAGCAATAAATCCCAGGCATATTCGGCATGTCGATTTTCCAAAATGTGGGTAAAAACCTCCCCACTTCCCGATTGAAATCATCAGGGTCATGATACGGACTTCCTTTCTTGATAAGCTCTAACTCAATCCTACATTCGAGCTTCTATTCAACTGCTGAGCCTCTCTCCCAAATCGCTGGCGATAATCTCCGCCGCAAGCGGTTTCATTTTCTCAAGATCCGACTCCTTCACTCCCTTTGCGTCCCAGTAGATATCCAAAATCTCGAGCGGCGTAAGGCTTTCCATGCTTCGATCGTCAGGAAGCCGCATCCTTGGAGTGACAATTGGTTGAATATTTATTTGGAACGACAATGCGGAATCCGCCTTTCTTGTAACTGCTGCGGTGTCGATTAAACGCTGCCATTCGCTCGGCAACTCCACAGTTAGGCGAACCAACGCATTCTTCATCTCTTTTCCTGTTGGTAATGCATTCAAGATTGTCTCCATTGCGGATTTCTGGTTTTCAACTTTCACGCGCACGTCGATGAAGGGTCGAGTATCGAGCTTCATCCACTTTACTTTTGTCTTCCCCTTTCTTATGTTGGTGATAACGAAATATTTCTCGTCGTTCACCTCACCCCAATCTATCCTCTCAATGGATCCAGGATTGACTACAGGCGGATGAGAGCCTTCGTTGATGTCCTGGCCCATATGAATGTGCCCAAGCGCTACGTAGTCCAGGCGTTCGTCTTTCACGAGGGATGCCGGCAATACAATTTCTCTTTCGAATGTGATTGCCCTTTCAGAACTTAGTTTTTCACCTCGCACTGCTGCGTGAGCCATAAGTATTAGAGGGATGTTTTTATCCGCACCATCTATCCACGAGAGAATCATCTCAGTTACTCTCTGCTCCAGCTCGTCGTATATTTTTCTGGGATCAGTTTCCTCCAGCTGCAGCATCCCCATCATTCCAGATCGAGAGATCCACGGAATTGCAATTACCTGAACTTGATTACCTTCAAGTTCATCGGGGCCCAGTAAACATGGCCGATCTATCACTCTCACCTTCGACACCTCTAGTGTGTCGAAGGCCTCAAGAGCATGCGCCCTTCCGAATGCCGGCGACACATCATGGTTTCCTGTAAGCAACAACGTCAATATTCCTTCATTCGCCAGGCGCATAATCCTCCTCCCCCACTCACGCTGATATGTCGGCGCCGGCGTTCTTCCTTTAAATGCATCTCCAGCAAAAAGAACCATGTCTACCTTTTCATCGATGGCGGTTTCAACTATCGTGTCCAGGCTCTTCAGGAAATCCATGACACGTACTGGCAATCCGGTTTTGGGATCGAGCTTCCCAATTGTCACTGCGTCGATATGAGCGTCTGCAAAATGTACTATTTTCATTGTGTTACCTCGGCATCGTCCATTATCAGTTCAGCCTTATCTTTTGATTTTGCTGATCTCTGAACTTGGTGTTTTTCAATATCCTTCTTCCCCCTTCTTCCTTGAAGCAACTTGATAACCAATTCCCAATCGATATCCACCCCTTCGATTTCCTTTTTAGTAAATGGGATTTCAACAAGCTGTAGGCTCTCCACTTTATAAAGTTCCAGGACCAATCTCGTATCCAGGAGTAATTTATTGATGAAGATCGTCCCTTCTGGAAAATGGCCCCAGGCAACGAAGTCCTCAACCACATTTCTGTAATCGTAGGCATCCCCAACACGAACAGCTTTATGAGTTCCACACAGCGCTCTTCCTACATGAACAACAAGAACCTCATTGCGAAGAATGAGGTCCATCAATAATGTGTATATTTCTTCCTTATTCATTTTTTCACCCCATCGCTAAGCTATTCCTTTCCCCTTATCCTTCGCAGAATGCTTTGGAGGCATGTGGCCTTTATTGGTGTAACGATAAATCGCTTGCTTCTGCAAATCCTCCACAACGCCTTTCCTGATCACAGCTTGATCGTGTGCGTATGACAGGCAAACTGGATACCCCAGTCCGCGAGTGTCAATCAGGATACTTGCATGAATTGCATCCACTGCGTCCTGATCCATTGCCACCCATCCAGGCACTTCAATGCGCAGCACATCATCCCTGGATGTTCTGATATAGAACATCCAAATTTCTGCCTTATGCCTTTGATAGAGTATGTTTTGCGGATTGCCGTGGAGAAATACTGCAGAACGATGTCCCACCGGTAAAAACTTATTTACCAGGTCTCGATCTCTCACATGCTTCACGAAATCCTTGGATTTTCCTTCTTCGCCTGCAGCAAGTCTGAGCAAATGAATGAGATATCGAGATGCCGGCGATGACGTAACGGCTGCAATTAACCCTCGTGATTTCGCTATGCTCTCTCGGAATTCCTCGGCCGCCCGTGAATCTCTCTGACGATTCCTTTGCCATGGGAACATGCTCCCATCCATCAGTATGACGTAGTTCCTTCCCCACAAGGTATTGAAGACCTTTCTGAGGACTCTCGCTTCGTGTACCCCTCTCCACTCGTCTATAAAATAGGAGTTTTCTACATATCCGTTGTCATCCAGAAGTTGATCTTCTCCGAAAAATTGCCCTGACCAGATCTGTTCATCTCCCCCCCAGCTCGTCGCGTAAGCATACGCCCATATCACCGGTCCGGAGTTCGGATATATCTGAGAGCCATCGATTCCAACAATCGGTTTTTGATATTCGTTTCTTGCCTCGAACGAAGCGCTTACAGGCTCATGTTTGGGTATTGCACCAACCCAGCTCTGTGTTGCGATCGAGTCTGCTATACGATCCTGGATACCATCAACCTTGTCCACCGATCGCAATAATTCGACCAGATGCTCCATGCCGCCCGCGTGCTTGAAATTCTCAGAACGCTTATGGGCAGCCTCAACCGCACCATCCAACTCTTTCAGGATTTCATTTACATAGTCCATTCGTTTCCCTCCATAACGGTGAAGGGGCTGGCTCTATCTTGAAAGCCAGCCCCTTACACATTTTATGATTTGATTCTGCAGCTAATCCTTACGGATTTTCAAAAGACACTTCGGATCCACCCTGAATTTTGACTTTCTGTAGATAATTCTGCAGCTCCAATCCAGTCCATTCTCGCTTTCATAGCACATCAGACGCCGGATATCCTTGTCAAGTACAAGGATCCTTCCCGCCTGTACAGGCTTCATATACACTGCTTCATTTCCAAACAGCGGACCGGGAAACAGATCCTGGGCGTTCCCGTATCTCGCCCAGCTTTTAGCCACCCCATGTGTCAGCCGGAACAATTTCCTCACCCACGCACGTCGTAATTCAATTGCTCGTTGCAGTTCATCATTGATCTCTCGATCTCCAAGCATTCGACTTACTAGCTTGTTGATCTCGTTTTGTGAACGTGTTTTCCTTAGTTCTCTCAATACCGCCTGATTTTCACGATCCTGATCAACCGCTTCCAGCACTTCTTCGATGATATGCTTTACCGTTACGTCTGATCTTTCTTCTTCAATGATGGGCTCAACGTCTACAGAAGTTGCAACGATCGTGTGTTCCTGAACTTCCATTTCATTCATATCAATCGCTGTAACCATCGGCCTTTCCTTTCTCCCTGGGGGATAAACAATACGAGCGACGTAATAATCGTCGCTCACTAATCGAATACGGATTTACTTTTCCACCTGGTTTCCACCAGGCACATTCAAGTTCCGCTGAATTGTTAGTTTTAGCGATCATTAAAGAGCCGCTGCTCTTTTTAACTTGCAGCAGCGGCTCTTTTTGACTATACTACTTACGTATGAGTGAGCGGGTTATCCTCTGAATGAGGAAACTCGCTCTCTTTTGTTTTCCACCCGACCTGCAATCCTGTTTGCCAGGTAACTTTGTACTTCGGGTGAAAGGGGATCACCATTGTCCAGGTGTGCCTTAATCTCGCGATTGACACGCTTTGCTGCCGCTTCAGGAAGCCGGAGAGTACGCAAAGTCTCTTTCACATCCAATCCCATCACGATACCGATACCTGGAACATTGAACTTACCAACGCTTTGCATTTTCGCTACTGGAATAGCACCCATTGTTATTTTCTCCTGCAGGTTAAAATAAAACTGGCAGCCTTTTCAGGCTGCCCTAGTTGTTGTCCTTGTGTTTTCTTTAGGATTGAATAGGGGACAACACACCTATCCTCCTGTACTCCCTCTTACCTGCCCTGGGTGCGGGAGATCACTTCAGAGCGAAATATTAAGCCCCTTCCTATCAATCAGCTGTCCATGCGGAAATCCGATGGAGATCTACGCTCCATTCTCTGATCCATCGCTGGGAACTGATGAATTTGGGACGTTTAATGAATAACTACCTTCTTTACTAGATTTTGATTTTCTCCTTTCGTTATTGGGATTAAATTAGTATTGCCCCCTATTGATGATCTATCACCTGCTTTATTGTTTTATAGAGTTCCGGAAAACATCTGTTGCAAGGTGACATGTATTTGATCGCAAACTTACTTATTTTCCGGACCTCAAAAATGGGTTCCTTAAACCCGCACTTCGTAGAGTTCAATTGATCCCCTATCCACACAAGTCGATGATATGCTCTTGAATCTCCAACTGCTGCATACTCGATTACTTCATCCATTATCGCAACCTTATGATCAAACATCTAGAAAGGTATCTCCTCGATCTTCTTCTGATTATCTTCCACGAACTGATCTTCCCCAAACAGCGGCATGAACTCGTTGCTTTGATTTTTCTCTTCTCCTTTTTTACTTGCGCGCCTTCGATGGCACAGCTCACCCACTTCAAATTCGCCTTTACAATTCTTGCAAGTCACCTTTTCTGGAGGAGCACCCGTATAGTTATCTTTTTCTTCACACTCTGGACATTTCCATGTGTATCCAGAAGCGCGCAGATTTACTTTAGTCATTTTGCATGGTCTCCATCGTTAGAATTTTGCGACGTCTTTTCTTGCTTCTGTTGTCCAGCTTCCATAAACATCTCTTCTACATCATGTAGAGGTATAAATTCTCCTATGCTAGCTCTATTTGCGGCATAAGATACTGCATCAAAACGAGCCTTGATCCCACTTTCTTCATTCACCGCATCAATCGGCAACCTTCCTTTTGCCATCGGCGAATCGTGATCAATCAGGAGGACTATTACCGTGCGAGTGCCATCGTGCACGTCACCCTCCGATCTCCGATAACACGCTTTTTCAACACATAAGGAGAAACCACATCGGGACGCTCCATCCCCTGTTGCGTAAGAAACCTTCTCACATGTGGATCCACAATGTACACCACACCATCCTTCGGATCTGGCAACCCTTCAATCCTTCCAGTTGTTTTAAACCGGTAAATAGGGATACCGTCCTTTTGTGATCCCATAACCAGAAGCCCATCAAATTCACGATCGTTAAATACCCGGGCTTTCATTGTGGCTTTGGGAAGGTCAATATCCTCACCCACACGGATATCATGTTCAGTCAGGTTTATTAACCTCACATCCGAGGCGACAATTTCATCAGTATAGCGAGTATCTCTTTCGTATTCATAATTCACCGAAATTAGTAGGCGCAGGAACCCCTGGCTTTAGCCATGGTGAGTAGCGCCATCCTCCTTTCCATTCTGATATCTATATCCATCTGCTCGGAATATCTTCTTGCAATACTTGTAACTTATCCCTTGCACTACTCCGTCAGCCGTCGTTACACGGAAGCTTCCCGAGCTGCGCACTGCCACTTTGCCTTTATGTACTCCCTTCATTTTCCCCCTGGGCACATCAGCTTGAACCACGTCTCCTGTCTGAAAGCCAAACCGAATCCTCCCTTGCTTTGCTCTGGTCCTTGGAAATCCGAACCGATCCGGCCAGCACATCAATCTGGATTGCCTTCCTGTGGCTTTGATAAACAACGGAGCATGATTTTGGTGTATATATACACATTCCCCACTTTTGCCTACACAAACCGCATCAATCCAATGTGCCTTTGGATATCCCTGCTTCCTACGGTTGAATTTGGTTCTGCTGCCTGTGCCCACTTCAACTTCCAACCCAAAATCTCGCACTCTACGATACATCTCCCATCGTGTGCTGTTAATTACTGCAGCATCTTTTAATGTGCGTTGTGCTACTGCCTGAATATTCGGAAATCCATACTCCTTTGCTGTTTGATTTCCCTTATCTTGATTACACGGTTTGCATGCCAACGTAAGATTACTTACCCTGTTACTTCCCCCTCGTGTTCTGGGTACAATGTGCTCAACCTGCAACGGAACATTCTCAATACCACAATATGCACACTTCCTTCCCCACTTTTCCAGCAAGTATTCTCTGACATCGTATCCATGCATTGTTCCCTGTTGGTACTCTATTCCTTTGATCTCTGGATTCTCCATCGCCTGTGTATCGAACTTTGCCAGTTCGATCGTTATCGAATTCACCGGAGAAAACTTGCACAATCTTTTTACCCACGTTTCTACGTTTAACACTCTGCTTTCCAGGGATGGTGCCAACCATCCTGCTAGTCTACGACGATTGGAGAACCTCGGCTTCCGGTAGCGAGTTTTCCTCGATCGTCTTCCCCTTCTCAGCATCCTTCGTTTGAGTAGTCCATTCTTAATCTGCTCTCCCCTATGGGTGAGCTCGCCTGCCCACACCACCTTTTGGCTTCTTTTCCCTTCTGCCACGAGTGCCAGCCCTGTGGTCTTGCTTCCAGGATCGATCTTCAGCTTAACAGGTTGCACTTCACCCTCTGACCTATCTTTTAGAATGATCGTCATTGGATATCGTCGCAGTACTGCAGCCTTCCTGGACTTTAGAAGTTGTCTTGCTCTTGCTGGATGGCATGGCATTAATGGGTTTCTATTGCTATCTACAACCAGCACTCTTTGCATGATCGTTACCTTTCTTATCTCGGCCTTACGCCGGTAAGGTCCACCTCGGCAATGTTATGGGACGGTTTCTTGCCAACGACACTGGCTTACTCCCTTCGTCCTGTTTAATCGCTGGCCGCAGGGTCCGGAACTGGTGGCGTCATCCCGGAGTGCCTATACATTCGCCCCTAACGTAGCCATTCCAAACTAAATGTCTTTGTGGCTTAGCCTGGTCAACTCAGGGCTTGTTTGAACAAGCCCTCCGCCTTTAAGCGTAGGGTAGTTGACCGACCACCTCCTGCATTTCTTCAATACTTTCAAATTGCACTTTCTTAATCTCCTCTTCTTCGAGGAGTTCGTTATTTGCTGCCACTCCTGACACCAGTTGGAACAATGCGTCAACTTCACCCAGCTTGTTGTCGACATCCACACGTATTTTTGCCAGTCGTCTTAGTGCATCTTTCGCCTGGCCTCCCCTCATCAATTGCCAGATCTGATCTGCATTGATGTCTATATCGGCTTTTGCTTCCAGGTTTTGAAAAGCCAGGGATATTCTTTTTTCGGCCGCATCGATTACGCCTTTACTCGGTTTACCTTCGTTTTTCACATCATCCTTGATTGACCTCAATCGTTCAACTGCATCTTCAAAACGGAGATTACCTTTTCCAAACACAGACAACGCATCAATCCGCTTATTCCACGATCGCATTGTGGCTGGTGAAACCTCGCCTCCTTTTTCTGCTACCGTGAGTATTTCTTGAGCGATTCTCATGAGGCTTGATTGCACCTGAAGTATCAGCTCTCGTGTCTGTGCAATTTGAGGATCGATTGTCTGAAGGAGGATTTCATCTCTCGTTCTGCGTTCTTTTTCAAGCTGTCGTCGTTCGGCTTCTTTTATCTGGCGATCGATCTCGGTCAGCTTTAACTGCTCATCTGCCAGTGCAGTTTCCGCCATCAACTTTTCTTTCTCTGCCTTTCGTACTTCTTCCAGGATATTCTCGATTTTCTCAGGCAGCGCTCTCTGTACAGGCTCAAGATCGATATGCACCTTTTCTTTGATATCGGCTATTGAAGGGAACAATTCATCGAATGTCGCAATACTTGATTGCATAAATTCATCTTTGCCGGTATTCGTCTTTCCCAATTTGTTCAGGTTTTCCCAGGCAGCTATAGACGAATCGCTCCAACGTTTCTGAGCTTCCTTGCGAACGCCCCAATAATCTTCGATCAACATTTCATCTCTGGTCTTTTCAAAATCTTGGATCAGCCTCTCGATCTCGTCCTTGAAATTGCTTGTTCCGGCCAGAGGAACCCACCAGGCTTTCCTGCTTCCTTCCCATACGCTAATCGCCCCTGATTGCTTGCAAGCCGTATCAGTCTTGGCTGCGATGTTGCGTAACTTGTCCGGGATCGATTTTTCGATCAACCCACCCCGTAGTTCCTTGAAGACCTGGTTTCTTGGGTCGTCTTCCGGTATCCCGGCCTCTTTCAACATGGTAGATGTCTCAAATATCCTTAATCCATGTTTACGGATAATGAAGCGCGTGCCGTCCATACGCGCGAACAACTCCTGCGGAGGCAGGAGCTTTTGTAAGAGTTCTATTTGTTCATCAATTGGCCAGTTGGCCAACTTTCTATATACCTCATTAAATATGTCCATTATTTACACTCCGAATCGAAAACGCCGCGTCTATTTCCACGCGGCTTCCATTTCAACATTTTCTTTATCTACTGTATATGAACGTTGACTTTAGCAAGTTCAGCGATAAGTACTCTTCGAGTTTGTTGTAACCCCATTCTCTTTACCTGGTCGTTGAGATCCTTCTCACCTTCCCGGTATCCGTACTCCCACATTACCCTTGCTTTGGGAAGTATCTCTTCCCATTTCTGGACTGCTTCTCTCCCCCGATCGTCGTTTTGCGGTAGGATCACAATGTCATACCTCTTTAGTTTGGGTATCAGGTAAGATGCTATTCCTGTTCCTCCCACCGCTGCTCCCTGAAAGCCCATTTGTATTAAGTTCACTGCATCTGGTGTGCTTTCGGTAAGAATAACCGGTGTTCTTCTGGATGCCTTTCCCAGCCCCCAGATCGTGCGCGGCATGCCGCTCAAGGCGAAGTATTTATAAGCTGCCTTGGAATTAGGGTCCGTCGATCTTCCCACCATATGCTGCACAGAATCGTTCCGCATGATGTCCGGGAATATTATCCTTCTTGCTAAAAGCTCTCGAAATTTATTGTCAGGTTCTTTCCTTACGTACAGGCCGGCTTCCAGAGCTGCCTCGCGGAGAGAGGGAGGATACCCTGCTAGTGCTCCCGCCAATGCGTTCGGAGCTGCATAGCCCAGACGGAACTTCCTCATGCTTGCCACGTCGATACATCTGTCTTTCAGTAGTTCTCTTGCTTTCGTACCTGCCTTACCCATTAAGGCCAGATGGTAAACCCTGGCTGCCAGAGTAAGAACGTTTACGATTTCTCTCGTCAGCTCCTTTGTCCTTCTCGGGGGTTTGTATTCGATCTTTGGTATCTTCTTTTCATTCAGGTGTTCGATTACTTTTTTGAACGAATCACGATCCCTGCTATTGAAGCTGGGTCCAAACAACTGAAGTCCCACGAAATTTATTCCATCTCCGCCTGCGCCACATGCAAAACAGTGGAACACGCCTTGCCGTGGATCCACTCGCATATTTGGGTTCTTTCTATCATCATGAAATGGGCACAGCACAGTAAAGGGACGATCTGTGTTTGGTGGCAGATCTATCCCCGCCTCTCTCATGATGGCCACAAGGTCAGGTTTATCCATTTCAATTTTCCATTCTAGCACGTCCTTCTTCTACGGCCATGTCGATTCCACAACTGGCAGTGGAGCAAGAAATCTTGATGGAGGTTCTGAACGATTCATCGTCATCACAAGACGTTCTTTCGCTCTTGTCATTCCGACAAAAGCCAGGTTTTGTTCCTCCTGCATATCTCCTCCCTCAAGCGGAAGCAGCCCTTCCTGAAATCCGGGCACGATTACTGCATCGTGGAGTAGAGCGCCGGCGAGGTGCCTATATATAAGCCCTTTTCCGACGCCCCCTCCCTGAACCGGGCGTGCGACTTTCACCGCACCCGGCTCGCCAGTGAGTTAATATATCTATCACGAGTCTTGCACTACCTGCATAACCGGGATCCCAGACCGTTTAGCGGGCAGGTTGAAATGTCCCATTGTGGATGGACCAATGGCATCTTCGACAGACCACAAGTGTCTTGCGTCTACGAGCCGACATGATCTCTACCCACTCCGGTTTATTCCGCCCTTTGAATTTGGTCAGATCATTCAGCGCCCTGATGTGGTGTACCTGCACGTATTCCGTTGAACCACAGAGTTCGCAGGTGTCAGCAAGTAACCTCTCTAAGAGCTCCGTCCGTTTATTCCAAACCCTATAGGGCGTGTCGTTCAAGACGACGATGGATTTGCGGATGAGTGGAACACCGCCCCATACTGCTTTTAGTTGCTGCTTATCCTTCCTAGGAACCACTATCTGCAAAACCTTGTATTTCTTTCCACCCACAGACACGGTGGAACGCAGGCGTTTGATAACTTTCTTTGCAGATATCTGGAGCTTGGCCGCAAGTGTCTTGACAAGCGATTGTTCCATCACCCATTTCGCCTTCGAGACGGTGTGTACGTTATGAGCCATGAGGTAGTAGTTACCAAACCCCCTATATTCTGCTGCGTACTGTGCCACGATAGAAAAGGCGGAGTTATCGAGCAACTCCGTCCTGTGATGTGGTTTCCCATTTCTCATAAAGCGTCGGATTTTGTCATGGACGATGCCTCGAGGCACTCCCAGCCATACATGACCATAGACGGATCTGCGTTCCTTGCTGGACATGATCCGAAGATCGTATCCCAAGAAACGAGCCTTCTCTGTCATGGCGTGAGTGATCAAGGTCTTTGATTCCGAGAGCTCCAACTTGATAGAGCTAAGGAATTCTTTTAAACGACGCTTGATCACTGTGGCTTCCGATTTTGGTCCTGCTAGGCCCAAGATGAAGTCGTCGGCATAGCGCACGTACCGCAACCGCCGAAAATTCGGGTCGCGATTATCTCGAGACGGAATGTTGTTCCTGATTTTGCGAAATTCCTTCGCCTCCTCAAGATTACCTTTCGCCTCCAGACGTTCGATGCGTCCCCTTAGCCTTGCGTACTCGGGATTTTCTCGCCTGTACTTCCCTCTTGTGTATCTCGGGATAAGCTGCTCTTCCACAAACTTATCCAGTTGGTTCAGGTAAATATTGGAGAGGAGTGGACTAATGACACCACCCTGAGGAGTACCGCTCAAGGTAGCGCCATATTTCCAATCTTCCAAATAACCTGCACGTAACAGGTTGCGGATGAGTCTGAGGAAGCGGTTATCATGGATGTCTCTTGCCAGTATATCCAGAAGGATCTGGTGGTCTATGTTGTCGAAGCATCCTTCGATATCTCCCTCGATGAACCAAGCTTTTCCCTTGAAATTTACTACGATATCCCGCAACGCAGTATGACAACCTCTCCTTGTGCGAAAACCGTGAGAGTGGTCGCTGAATTGGGGATCGTAGTAGGCATCTAGCAGCTGGCGGATCACCTCCTGAAGCAGCTTATCACTCCAGGTAGGTACTCCCAGAGGGCGTAACTTCCCAGATTTTTTAGGTATATACACCCTCCGCACCGGAGTCCACCGATAAGCCTCGCTTCGTAATTGCGTGATGATCTTATGGATTTTCGCCAGTGACATGCCGTCTACCGTCTCATCCGTAGCACCCGGCGTCATTGCCCCGGACTTGCTATAGATGTTTCCGTAGGCCCGGAGATACAGATTTCTGTTGTAGAGCTGTCTATACAGACGGTCGACAGGGGCTCCTTTACGCCCTCGATCTTGAAGGACATTGAGTACCGTTTCGGCTGTCTGCATTTCGCATACCTCCTTGTACCGTTATGTCCTGTTTGTGTGGGATCTTTCCTGTACTCGTGGAGTATGTCGAACTCACAGAAGGATATCTGTCCTGAACAGCCTCGTGATTTCAACATACTCTAACTCACCATTTTTCCCCAGTTGGCAGCAAGCGTCCCCTTGCTATGGCCATACAGGGTACTGGATTCCTTCGTCCTGCCACATGCTTACTTATTCACATGTGGTAATGATGTTGCAAATGCTTCATCAAGTCCGGATCGGCCAGCATGAGGGGGCGCTCATGCCTTATCTCCCGGAGACTACTATGAATCCTCCGTCACCTTAGGTCTCTCGACCCTTAGGCGATCCCGAAGTTGCTGCAAGTAGGTCTATAGTGGAACTTAGGGCATCTTCCGTTGCTTTCACTCATCATTCACCGATGAGCTCATCCTGGACTAGGTGGTTCACGAGGTCGAATGGAATAACCTCGCATTCCAGGACACTGCTAATCGTGGTCGCAGTGCGGGGGCCTTTGCCCGTGTGCAACTCGAACTTCAGACAATAACCGTCTTACCCATATTCCACGGCCTTGCAGAGCAATGACCTACACGATTTCCGTCATCCTCCGCTTTTAACAGGCATGCTGTTTTCCCCTTCACCTTTCGGATCCAGGTAGGCCTGATGGCCAATAGGTCTATTCACCTAGAACCTATCCCGCGTTAGGCGGGTTTCCTACTTGTGCCACATCGGCGCACCCACTCCAACCCTTTAGCAGCATGGATCGTAGAGAGCAGTATTCCTTCTGCGCTTCTTGGTTTTTCAATTTCGTGCTCCAGGTACTCCACAAAACCATTTAGCGATTTGTACTCTTCACACGCCTTTACCAGATCGCCTATGGATTTTGTGGATTGGAAATCTCCTTCACTGTTCAGGTATGATGGGATATCGCTCAACTCCAAGATCCTCCGAACCTTCAGTGCTACTGGCATTTCATCACTAATAACTTTCTGGAAGTGTTCTCGCAAATCCAGGATGTTCATAATTCGTTGTATGGCCTGATCACGAACTTTGCTTTTCCCTGCTAAAGCTTTGAACAGATGATCCCATTCCAATTTGTCATCTTTTCTCAGCGCATATCGTGTTGTCACCCCGATACCGCAGGGAGGAAAGTTGATGATCGTCTCCAGGACACTATCGTCCATTGGATTTATCGCCATCTGTAGATATCCAAGAACCGCCTGTGTCTCTTCCCTCTGGAAAAGGCTTCTTTTCTTCCCTACAAGCCGAAAAGGGATACTGCGTGCTCTAAGCGCCATCTGAATTGAATTCAACATGGTATGAACCCTCGCCAGCACAGCGATTTTGTCCGATTCGATATCCATTGCAAGCCACTTGGCCACCTGACATCCAACAAAGTCGGCTTCCATCTCTCTGTTCGCGGCATCTACCAATCTCACTGGTTCTCCAATTGAATCCTTTGTGGCCACCATATGAGCCGCGTCAGGTCCAGCCAAACGCGCTGCAGCAATTACAATTTCCGGAGTGCTTCTATGGTTATTTCTCATCGTTTCATGTTTATATTCTTCCGGGAACATCGAACACAATGTCTCCCAGCAAGCACCACGGTATTTGTTAATTTGTTGCGAAGGACTTGCGAACATCACAAATTCTTCTGATAGTTCACGCAGCTTATTCAATACCGGCCACTCAGTTCTTGGGTTTAGTAGGATAGGGGCAGGACGTCATACTCCATATTACTATGGAGCGATCTTCCCACCCCCTCCTCCGAACCGGACGTGCGCGTTTCCACGCATCCGGCTCTCCACAAAGTCGGTCCCATATCCAGCGAAACTTAGTCGCTGGGGGACATTAGAGAAAAGTTGTAACGTGAGGCCGTATGGGTTTCATAAGTAGTACTATGAAGCCCGGCCATGGCATTTCAAGCAGAGAGTAACAAGGTTACTGTCATCCTCAGCGCCGGGAGTTCCGGCACGAAGGTCGATGTGGTGGACGCTAAGATTCTCCCTCGTTCCGCACACCGTACACCGGTGTTTGTCCCGTTTGAGTATCTTGTTTCGCATCCGCTTCCATCCAGCTCCGTAAACACCACTAAGTTCTGGTATTTCCGGGATAGACGATTCAGACCTCGGTATGTACCTTGTTTTCTTCTTCAGGATTTCAGCGTTACCGGGAAGGTAAGGATTCAAGCTTTTGAAGAAAGGCACATATTCGATAGGGATTACCTGAAGCGATCTCAGGAGGATTGCCTTCTCATTGAAGATTTTCCAGATCCCGAATTGTCTACCTTTATACCGCTGATCGGGCGGCCAAGTACTCAGTCGCCTGGGGAGAAACCGCTTGAGGTAGGTACCTCGTTTGGTTGCTCGCCGGCCTTCGAGTCTTAAGGCTTTCCTGTAAGCAGTATGCCAGATGTAGTGATCTAGGTCTTTGAAGACCTTCTTGGAACTGACCCATTTGTAATATTGGCCCCAACCTTGCATGAAGGAGTTCAGACTCCGAATCATGTAGGGTTGGTATCCATACTTCTGGATCGCGATGTCCAATCGAGCTTTGAAAGCGCGTCGGAACCTCTTGATTGCCGTTTTCGAAGGTTTGATAAGTGTTGTCTTGTCGTAGCGTCGAATGTTGAACCCGAGAAAGTCGTAACCCCGCTCGATATGCGTTATCACAGTCTTCTCATGTGAAAGTTCTAATCCTAGCTCCTCCAAGAACTCAGTTATCCGTTCTTTCAACCATTCGGCATCTTCTTTTATCTTAGTTAATATGACGAAATCGTCAGCATAACGGACTAGGAAAACGCGTCTAGGCGAGAGTCTCCTTGCGTAGAGATCTCGATGATCGTACATATCAGCCACGAACTGATCTAACTCATTGAGGAAGATGTTCGCTAACAAGGGGGAAACGATCCCACCTTGCGGAGTTCCTTTAGATGGTTTATGAACGATTCCATCCTCTTCGACATATCCTGCGGAGAGAAAATGTCCGACAAGCTTTACTACTCGCTCATCTTTGATTTCTTTCCTAAGGACACGTTTCAGATTCCGGTGATCGATCTCATCAAAGCAAGCTTTGATGTCACCTTCTACTACCCAATCGAACTTATAGCGACCATGTAAGTTCCACAGTCGACTTGCAGCGTGATGGGTAGAACGATAGGGACGGAAGCCGTAGGAGTGCTGGTAGAACTTCCCCTCATAAACAGGTTCTAGTATCAACCTAAGTATTTCCTGAACAGCTCTATCCTTTATCGTTGGAATCCCTAAAGGCCGTAACTTACCATTAGCCTTGGGAATGTACGTCCTTCTGCCCGGCATCGGTCGGTACTTCTTGCTTCGCAGCTCAGCGGTGACCTCATCAACCAGATCACATCTTCGCTGAATGGACTCGAGGTCCCTTCTGCTGATGCCATCCATGCCTGGCGTTCGGGCTCCTTTGTTCCGAAGAACATTGGTTATTGCCACTCTGACCAAGCGTTTGGATCTGAGAATGTCATAGATCTTATCGAACTTTCCATTCTCTACACTTCTCTTTGCGAGATTTTCTTGGACACATTTCAGCCACGCATTGTCTGCGTGATATGTCGGAAATTGCATAAGCCGACCACCTCCCAAGATATATTTCCCTGGGGGCCGTGTCACAATCTTTCTCACTGACTTTGCTGGATTCCTTCGCCCTGTGAACGGCTTTCCCGTTCTCCATGACTCGGTCGCAAGAGCCAGCCTTTTGGGCCAGTCTATTCACCGAGTGACTACTACGAATCCTCCGCCACTAACTAATTACATCAACGTCAGCTGTCCAACCCGAATTTCTCCGGGTGAATTAGTTAGCTTCCCACGTTCATACTAAGTTGTCTTTACACCTTGCACTTAGGGTCTCTCTTTACTCCGGCAGTCGATACATTTCCAAATCTCAGAAGGAAATGACCCGATCGCTTTGGAGGCGATTCGATGACAACAGCAAAGACAAAGATGTTGTCACTACATGCAACCGTCGTATCAACCAAAGATTTCGACGGACGAAGGTTACGAAGCTTATAGCGAGAGTTCGTATGCCTACCCATATGCAATTATTGAGACTGGCCCGGCCTATTGGGACTTTGGTTGTCCCGCACCGGTACGTTGTCAGATGAGCTTCACACCTCAGGGCTGCTCGGCTCTGACGCGTGTCATCCTAGTCTAAGATCGGACTGAGTATCCGATCTACAGGTATTTCAACCTGCAATTCAACTTAGTACGCTTCGTGGCGCACTGTCCTGTCCCTCATCTACATATACTCGAATTCCTTGCAAGAAATTCCTCAGATCAGGGTCATCCAGCTCCCTTTCTGCTTCGCTCAGAATGGATGTAAAGTCCAATAGATTCTCTTGTGCCAGGACCTGCGTGTACATATCAATGACCTGTCTACTCGTGGGATGTATTGCATCTATTCGTCCACCTCTTTCCCTCACATTGGCCAGATCATCCAGAACCTGTTTTGGTTCAGTGAATTTTAGATTTCGCTCCTTTATAATTCTTTCAATTAACGACAGAGATCTGTTCGCAGTAATTATTCTTGGTACCGGTTCACCTCGTGTTTGTCTTACCAACCTTATTATCCAAAAACCCGTACCATGGTTTGTTCTTACGGATACATCTCCTCCCACGCGGTTTGAAATTTCCTTTGCTGCCTCTCTTGCGAAAGTCGTTGCGAAAATCAAGTAAGGAGAGATTCCTCTTTCAAGGCTTTCTTCGATTAATCTTTTTAACTCCTCGGTTTTTCCTGCCCCGGGAGGTGCGGTTACTATCTTCAAAGTTGCCTCCTAAAGGATCGGAGCAATTGCTTCTGCGAGCCGACCTTTTTCTCTTATAAGATCGTCGATCATCACTACCTTGTCGGCGAAATCCGCCTGCCCCGGTGTTGCGTTAATCACAACAGCGACCACTTTCAGTCCCGGGTCTTCTCTTGCTTCTTCAAGGAGATCCAAAAAATCCTGGGGAGGTTTTCCAAACGAACCATCTGTGACTATGAGGATATCTCCCTTGTTAAGAGAAGGATCTGTCTTTATCAGTTCGATGGCCTCCTTCAATGGGCCATATGGTTCTGTTCCATGATTCCAGGTCACATCGAAATGACACATCATCTCCAACGGATTGGGTTTTATCCCAGGATCGTATACCTCGAACTGACCATCATCCGAGAAAGGAATGGACACTGATCTTCGTTTCTGTTTGATGGCATCCAGCATCATGGCCATCTTCAGCGCTCGGATTATGGCACGCGGTCTACCCCTTGTAGATCCGGATTCATCAGTCAAAATTACCAGCGCACCTCTTCCAGCCCTTTCTTCACCGTCGTAGTGTGAATGGAGCAGATCGCCATCAACTGCCCTTGCAACGAACTCCTGATATGCTGGCGAGTCCTTTGGTAGGCTGACAAGATATATGTATTCATCTGCAGCAAGATCTTCGATATCAAGTTCCTTTGTCTCGAAGTGTGTGAACCTTTCATGGCCACGCATGCTCTTCCTTTTTTCCTGGGTGATCATGCGTTTCGCCCACCCCAGTTGTTCGATCAGCATATGAACTTCAGGTGTATTCCGAAGATATACAGCAAGCTCCTCCATCCCTGCAGCAGATTCCTGTATGGAAGGGCCAGTTGAACCTACACTCCAATCCATTCCAAAAGCACTTGCGGCTCTTTTTAGATCCCCCAGATCATCTGCAGATCCTTCAAGTGATTGAGCGAGTGCCAGATCTGTTCTTGCCCTTGCATTATTCAGAGCATCAAGCGCTGCGTGCTCACTTTCCTGTGCTTGTTTTGTTGCCTGGTCAAACTGCTCTTGAACCTGCTGAATCATCTCTTCAAGCTGCTTCCTGGCTTCGTCTGAATCTTGTTCATCCTCAGCGCTTTCATCTCCACTCATCTGAAGATCATCCTGTGGGATGCCATCTTCATCTTCATTAGTTCCCTGTGATCTTTCTGAATCCACTTCCTGATCCCCTTCTCCGGGTTTGTCACCTTCTTGCGCCTCTTGCATGAGATCTTGCAGCGCATTTTCCAGACGTTGCTGCTCATCTGCATCCAGCTGCGCCATTTGCATCGCTTGCTTTACTTCCGGAGGCAGTTTATCGATCAGGTCTTTGACGAAATAAGCCGTAGCGTACACCGACGCTACAGGGTCCATCCCAGCCATTTTTCTCAGCCGATCCCATTCTGGTAGTTCGAGAGCCCTTCTGAACAGGCTGTGAGTTATTGCCATTCCTTCGGCCGGCATATTAGTTAAAGGAGTGTTTGCCGTGTAGATACCAAGCCACGCCTCCCGGGGAACATCTCTGGCGATGTCATTCGTTATCTTTTCCGCATCAGCAAGTAATTTCATGTCTCGGATTTCAAGCCATGTCCCATGATCAATGTTGAACAATTCATCCCATACAGAGGTGGGGATATTGAGCATGTAAGCCTCAGCCTGTACCCTGGCTACGATCTCATCGAATGACTTCTTTTCATCCATTGGGAATACCATCCCTTTCTGCTTCCCTTTCCATCAATTGAGCTGATAGCGGTATCAACTGCTCGCATGCTTTGTTTATTCCTTCGATCACATCTGTCTTCAGAAGTGATAAATCGGGATCTTTCACATCTTTATTCACCTTGACCAGATGTTTGTTCAGGTTCGCCTGCCAGCGAGTAATTGTTACGAGGTCCGTACTGGGGTCATTCATTTTTGCATTCACCAGTTCCAGATCCGCTTCGGCTTCCCGCAATATTCCCCTCTCAGGATTGCTCAGGGTGCATACGATATCTTTGGCATCTTCAATGTCGTCCTGACCCATCCAAAGGATGTGTTCACCCACATCCAATGAGTTGAAGGTAAGTACATCATTTCCACACATCAATGCCTTTGCCATGGCTACACGCGCCCATGCCTGCAGCCGACGTGGTGATGTTTCAATCCCTCTGTTCATCAGGGATTTCTTAATTTCAACCATTCTGATAAGAGGCTCATCGTCAGCTTGCTCTGCTCTGTACTCAACGTACCCCTGAACCAGCATTATTTCTTCAGGATCAAGTTGTGTTGTTATGGGCACCATTCCGTGAGTGCTCCTCAGAATGGCAAACCAGTCATCTTCTCGAACTGGATACTCCAATTTCAGTCGGATGATCAACCTATCCCAGAACGCATTCTCAATGTTGTCATTCACCAGCTCGTTGCTTGCAGCAATACCAAGAATCAGCGGCAGGTTGTGAATCTCATATCCATCCGAATAGGTGTGTTCTTCAAACGCTTCCAGCAGCATATCCTGCACATGCTCAGAAGCCTTGAAGACCTCATCTGTCATTGCTACAGATGCCGTTCCCAGACCTGCCAGTTTTCTACGCCATTCTCCCTTTTCCGTAATCTGCTTCGGATCGATTGACCCGAACAGATCGTTCATCGATGTCTTGGGGTTGAGATTGCTTCTGAAATACTTGCCCCCCACCCCTTCGGCGACCAATCGACCCAGTGTTGATTTTGCGGCGCCCGGTTTACTCAGCAGGAAAATTGTTTCGCCGGCAATCAATGCAATAAGCACCATGTCGATCGCTTCATCCATGGCCACGAGCTGCGCCTTGATCTCGTCTCCCAGCCCAGCAACATCACTTACGACTTTCTTAACGTCCACAACCTCCGCACCATTGGGTGCATTCGCAAAAAGACCCACCCTGCCTCTTGCCAGATATCGCTCGGGTCGTCCGTTGTTGAGCGAGCTTGCATCCTTTGTTAGCACCAGGTTTTTACTGTCTACAGCGATTGTTTTCATTTCTATGCTCCATTTGAGAATTAAAAAATCCCTGGTCTATGCCAGGGATATGCGGACATTTCGTGTTACGAATTTCTAGAAACCGAGTTCCTTCACATGTTGATCCTGTGTTTTGGGTTTTGAATTAGAATCCTTCTTTCCCTTCTTCCCCATGCTAAATATGTCCTGCCAAAATTGACCGTTGTATCTTCGTGATTTGACTGGAAGCGGCATTGGAACTGCCATCCCAAGAAGCAGGATCTCTGCTCTTGGCTCCAGTCTTGCAAGCATGCCACGCAGCATGTCTCTTCCTGATAATCCACTCAATACAGCATGGATGTCGTCTTCATCCCCTAGCCATCCTGAGAGACGTGAACCCAGCTGGCTCATTACTTCGTCGTATATTTGGGATGGGCGTTGATCGACTACGAGCAGCGTTACGTAGTACTTCCGCATCTCACGTGCGATGACTCCAAACGTAGTCTGCCTTGCCATCGAAGGACTCAGCAGCTTGTGCGCTTCCTCGACCACGATCACAAGCGGCCTTGGTTCCTGTGCTCCTGAAGACCGAAATGCATCTGTTGCCTGCTCCCAACGCTCTCGAATTTTACGTGTCAACACATTCGACACCAGCAAGTAATCCAGATCGCTTTCATATTTACCAAACGACAGGATTACATGTTTTCCCAACGAAAGTGCCTTTACGATCACATCAACACTGTTCTTCGATGGCTTCTTTGTTACATAATCCCTGTTGAATATGCGTGTCAGTTTTGAGTGCAGCCCCTCGGCCGCCATTGAGTTGACTCCCGCTTTCTTTGCCCATGCTGCCACGCTGTTGGGCGCCGGTATTTTCTTCTTTCCAGTATCATCTTCCGGATCAGGAATCATTGCGCCGACTTCCATATGCGCAAACGCTTGAAGCCAACCCTTTCCAAAGCTTTCCACAAGCGCTTCCACTGTAACCGGTGTCGTGTCTCTCAGGTTCAGAACTTCTGAAAGGATGTATATATCATTTGGTTGGATATCCTTCATCTCGATCTCAAGATGATAATCCGGCGCCTGGTTGCGTATCTTTGTCCCCCGCCCCAGGCCAACCACATCTACCTTGTTACGGAATTTGGTTTTCAGGCCGGCAACACGAACTCCTGTGTCGCTTGCCGTATCTTCGAAGGCATATTGTAGAGTAGAGACAAATCGTCATACCCAAGCTTTCTCTTGGGCGATTTATTCATCCCTCTCTCCGAACCGTGCGTGCTGCTTTCACAGCACACGGCTCTCCATGTAGATATTTCGTATGAGAAGAAGTTGTATTGCTAGGCCACTTTGGGGTTCATTTTGTGAACACCCTGGTGGCATTGAAGGCATAGAGTCAAAAGATTGTCAAGACGCTCAGCATTGGGAGTGCCGGCCTTGTCATTCTTGTGATGAACTTCAAGACCGTCTTTCCCGCCACATTTTGTACATCTGTACTTGTCTCTCCTGAAGACTTTCCTGCGTATTGCAGGCCAGCCAACGCCATATCCACCGGGAATGCCTTGGGTCAAGACCCTTGGTATGTCTCCGTGGTAGGTAGAGTAGACTTTGCGGTCTTCCAGAATCTTCCAATTACCAGGAAGGTAAGGGTTGAGTTGAGGGTGACCGCTAATGTATTTGATGGGAATGGTCATCAATGAGGTCAGCAACAGGGCTGCCTTGTTGACTTCCAGCCACACACCAAATTGTCGTCTGTCGTATTTCCTATCACTCTTCCGGACACTGAGGCGCATTGGAAGGAACCTTTTCAGGTAAACCCTTCTATGCGGTACACGGGGTCCGGCGAGCTTTATGGAAGAACGCAACAGAGTCCACCAGATGTAGTCATCTAGTTTGGAGAAGGATTTCTTGGAGTTGAAGCGGGAGTAGTAATAACCCCAGCCTCTAACCAATTGATCCAGATCCTTGACTAATTCAGCGTTGATTCCACCGAATGCGCCAATGCCTACCTTCAGTCTTTCGCGGAAGGCTCTCCGGAATTTCTTCTCCGCAGCTTTGCTTGGTTTGACCAGCACCGTTTCATCGAATCTTCTGATTGTGAAGCCGAGATAATCGTAGCCATCATCGATGGATGTGACTTTGGTTTTCTCATCCGATAAAACGAGCCCCATTTGATCCAAGAATTCTGAGACCATGGTTTTGACAACCTTGGCATCAGTTTCTGTCTGGCATGCAATGACGAAGTCATCAGCATATCTGACGATGAATCTGCGGGGCCTTGGCTGGCCGCCTTTGGGGACGTAGTAGCGCTTATGGCTCTCTAGTCCCTCGTACATATTCTCAACGTAACGATCGAGCTCATTGAGAAATATGTTGTCGAGCAGGGGGGAGATGATACCACCCTGTGGCGTACCTGATTTCGGGCGGACAACCGTGTAGGAGCCCTGCTCAATAAATCCAGCAGATAGCATCTTTCGGATTATGTGTATAACACGTCCATCCTTGATGGTTCTCCGTAGGATCTTAATGAGCCTATCGTGTTCAATCTCATCAAAGCAGGCTTTGATGTCACCCTTTACAACCCAATCCTTCTTAGACTTACCGACATGTAACTGCCAGAGTCTTTTAACGGCGTGATGGGTAGATCGGAATGGACGAAATCCATAGCTGTGATTGAAGAATTTGCCTTCATAGATTGGTTCCAAGATTAGCCTGAGCATTTCTTGGACAACACGATCCTTGATCGTAGGTATTCCAAGCGGCCGCAACTTGCCATTGGCCTTTTCTATATAAACTCTCCGGGCCGGCAAGGGCGAGTACCTTTTGCTTCTGATTTCAGCGATTATCACTTCAATCAGAGCGTATCTTTGACCGAGGGTTTCGTAGTCCCTCTTTTACTTGCCATCAACGCCTGGGGTGTAAGCACCTTGGTTCCGAAGAACATTGGTGATAGCCACCCTAGCCAAGCGTTTGGTTCTAAGTAGGTTATAAACCCTGTTGAACGAACCACCTTCAACACTTCTTATCGCGAGTTGTTCTTGAACACGTTTTAGCCACACCTTATCGGCATCGCTTGTTATGAATTGTTGCATGAAAACTCACCTCCTATGGAAGATTCCAAAGGGGCCGTATTCAAGTTCTTCTCTATCTACACTGTAACCCTTCGCCCTGTGGACGGCTTTCCCGTCCTCCGTGAGTAGGTCGCAGAACGCACCTTTTGGGTACACCATTCACCTACCGACTACTATGGTTACTCCGAGCTTCACTGATCACATCAACGTCAGTAGTCCAACCCGGGCGACCCCGGATGGATCAGTGAAGTTCCCACGTTCACATAAACAATTCTTTGCAATCTCTACTTAGGTTCCTACTATACGCCGGAGGCCTCTCATACTCTAAGCTCAAGCGAGCATGAGACCATTGAGTAGAATCAATCCGTTACCGTCAGCAACAACGTAGCCAACAGTACGACCTCAGCCTGTCGTAACAACCAATGATTTCGACAGTCGACATTTACGACGCTTCGGACGTAGGTTCGTTTATTTCCTAACCATATAGAGATATCGAGGGTAGCCTGGCCTCTTGAGCGATTGGTTCACTCTCACCAGTACATTTCGGATGGGCTTCACACAACAGGGTACTACCACCTGTTGCATGCCATCTTACCCTTTTGACGACCTGAGCGAGCCGATGGACTGGAGTTTCGCCAATCCGTATTGTCTATGCGCTTCGTGGCGCACCGTTGTGCATGTCAAGCACCATTGTTGAAGAATTATCATGCTTGATCAGACCTGCCAGTACGATACGTGTCAGGAATGACTTACCCGTTCCTGTAGCCCCGAAGATCCCGGATGACCTCTGAATGAAACGATCCAGGTTGATGCATACTGGATGTCCATGCTCACGCGTATGCCCAATCACAAAATT
>Ga0307430_1000582_pt1 | contig 31036 bp, 30 predicted proteins | sample SalMarWE160130MG_FD_202159 | JGI IMG/M metagenome (GOLD analysis project Ga0307430, IMG submission 202159) | Salt marsh sediment microbial communities from the Plum Island Ecosystem LTER, Massachusetts, United States - WE1603-130 | ecosystem: Environmental > Aquatic > Marine > Intertidal zone >...
ACTTTTCATATAGAAGTCTGATCGTCATCACTCAACTCCTTGGAAACTTTGGGTTGAGCAAGTATAAACCGATTACCTTGTTTAGCACAAGTCAAAACCCTCTTGGTTCTGGCTTGTCCAGGTTAGGTGACTCAGTAGCATTTGCAATAGGCATAATCATCATCGGGCGGGTTTCTCAAGGCAGACTTGGAGAATACGGCTTTGCTCTGGCAAGACGAAACCTGAAACTCAAGGTCAGCATAGCCTCAGGAGTAATGCTGGGTTTGACCGGCGGGCTACTTGATCATCTTCCCGAAGTAATAGCGGGGGACTCAATTCAACCTGCATATCCGTATCCCCTTACTTTAGTCAATGTGCTGGGAATGATGTCTTTCCAGTGGATTTTTGTCGGCATATTTGAAGAGACCATAACCAGAGGATTGGTACAGACACATCTAATGAACGAACTGAAGGGAAGCGTTAGCATACTCAAATGGGATTTTCATATTGGCACAGTGATTACAGCGGTTATATTTGGAGTGGGACACTTTGGTCCTCATATCTTTTTCGGCGGTTCTTGGCTTTCCCTTGTTCCACATCTTGTTTTTGCCACGCTATATGGTCTTTGTTCGAGTTACATCTACCAAGAAACCAAGAGCTTAGCCGGTCCTATTCTGATGCACAACGTAGTTGATGGGCTTTTGTACAGTATTGATTGTTTGTGCTATTAGGTATAAAATGCGACCGCCTGTGTCACACGGCATAACACGGGCTTCGCGGCTCACTTCGTTCACCAAAACCGTCCACGAGCGGCTTTGCAAAGCTAGGAGACGATGGGCGATGACAAAGCGGCAAGCAAGCGGGCGCGGGCGCGCCATCCTGCGCAATTCGTTGGAAATTGTTCTGCCAGCCATCCCATTCGGCGCGGGCGTCGGTTACGCGACCGGGGACTACCGGGCTTCGGTTATCACCGGTCTGGCCATCAGCGGTGCAATCTCCGCCCTCTACGAGTTGGATCAGGCATTCCTGCACCCCCGGCTGGAGAGCCTGCCCCGTGACTGGCAGTTGGGCCTGGAGATCACCTTCTCGCTGTTCGAACATATCCTGGGCGCGTTGCTGGCCCTGTTTGCCTGCAGCCGCATTTTCGGCTTCGTCGTTGAAGCCTCCACAGCCTGGATCGTCGCGTGGATGATCTTCGTCGGGTTCCTGGTCATCCACTCGGCCGGCTACGCGCTGCGCTTCTACCGCGAGTTGAAGGAAAGGGAGCTGCTGGAAGGGCGACTGCGGGCGCTGGCGGCCCAGGCGGAACTGAAGGCGCTCAAGGCACAGATCAACCCCCACTTTCTCTTCAACACGCTCAATACCATCGCTGAACTGGTCCATGCCGACCCTGCGCAGGCCGAGGCGACGGTCGAACGGCTGGCCGAGATGTTCCGTTACGTGCTGACCGGCACGGAGCGGGGGCTGGTGCCGCTGCAGGAGGAACTGGCCTTCGTAGACGACTATCTGGAGATCGAGCAGGCCCGCTTTGGCGAGCGGCTGCGTCTCACCCGCGAGGTCGCCCCGGAGGCGCTATCCGTGCCTGTGCCCGGCCTGATTCTCCAGCCACTGGTGGAGAACGCGGTCCGGCACGGCCAGGGGGCCGACGGCAGCGTGGACCTGACTATCCGCGTTCGACCCCACGGCAACGAGGTGCTGATCGTCATCGCCGACCAGGGGCCGGGCTTGCACCCTCCTCCCCACGGGGGGAGGGCCGGGGAGGGGGGCCTCGGCCTGCGCAACGTGGACGAGCGGCTGCGCAAGACCTACGGGGAGGGGTATGCGCTGGAGAGCACAGCCAATGAGCCGCAGGGCACTGTCGTCACGGTGCGCATACCGGTGTAAGAGTGTGGGGGTGTGGGAGGTGTCTAGATGGCATTGGTGAGGCACTTTAAGGAGTTGCGCGTGTATCAACAGGCGTTTGCGGCGGCGACGCGCGTCTATAGGTTGTCGAAGCGATGGCCGAAGGAGGAACGGTATTCACTCACCGACCAGATTCGCCGCTCATCCCGGTCAGTCTGCGCTAACATAGCGGAGGCGTGGCGAAAGCGTCGCTACCTGCTACCCCCTACGCCCCCCACACTCCCACACCCCCATACTCCACCGCGGAGGTGGATAATGACTGATACTCCCTTCGGCACCGGCCGTTACGTGAACGCGGCCGGCTTCCGCCTCCACTACGTCGAGGATGGCCGGGGAGACCCCTTGCTGCTCGTACCTCCCTCCTTCACCACCTATCGCAACTGGCAGCGGGTGGCGCCCGGCCTGGCGGCGCATTACCGCGTGCTGGCGCTGGACTACGTGGGCACGGGTGACTCCGATAAACCCGCCCGTGGCTTCGATTACACCCCTCAGGAGCAGTCCGACGTCATCGCCGTGTTCCTGGACGCACTGAACATCGGACGCACACACCTGATGGGCGTCTCCTACGGCGGCACTGTCGTCCTTAACTTCGCCGGACGCTACCCAGAGCGGACGGGCAAGGTGGTCGCCATAGAAGGCTTCATTAGCGTGGACATGGGACTCCCTGGCTGGAGCCGTCTGCAATCGTGGGCCGTCAGCGCCCCCGTCATCGGCGACTTGTTCTTCGCCGTGGTGCGCTTGGGCCTGTTCAACACCCGCTTCGCCCGCCACATCGCCGGCCCCTGGTGGGACGAGATGAGCGAGCAGGAGCGGCGGGACTGGCTGGCCTACGTCGCCTCTGAGGTACGCTACGCCAACCGTCCCGGCTGGGGTGGGATCAAGCGCAGCCTCTTTGAGCGGCCGGACGTAGACCTGCGCCCCGATGCGCGCCGCATCTGCGCCCCCGTCTTGCTGTTGACCGGCAGCCATTCGCCCTACCGCGAGCACATCCGGCCCACGCTGGAGTTCCTGAGGGCCGAGGTGCCCACTGCCTGCATCGTCGAAGTTGAGAGCGGCATCCACGACCTGGAGTGGCAGAAGCCGCAGGAAGTGCTGCGACTGACGTTGGAGTTCCTGGCGGAGGGATGAGGCAGAGGGTGTGGGAGAGGGAGTGTGGGGGTATGGGAGTATGGGAGGTTTGGATGGCATTGAAATGAATATGCCGATGCGTACCCTTATTGTAGACGACGAACCTCCGGCGCGAGAGCGCCTGCGGCGCATGCTGACGGGAATCGGAACAGTCGAGATCATCGGCGAGGCCGAGGGCGGTGTCCAGGCGGTGGAGATGATCGAGAGGGAGAAACCCGACCTGGTGCTTCTCGACATCCAGATGCCAGGGCTGGACGGTTTCGGGGTCATCGAGGCGCTGACGGGCCCTCCGTCGGTCATCTTCGTCACCGCTTACGACGAGTACGCCATCCGCGCCTTCGAGGTCAACGCGCTGGACTACCTGCTCAAGCCCTTCAGCCGGGAGCGACTGGAGAAGGCTATCCGCCGCGCCCAGGAGACACTGGCCGAGGAGCGCGATCTTGGCGTGAGCGCCGCCGAACGCTTCGCCACACGGCTTGGCCCGCTGCTGGAGAGCCTGGCTGCCCAGGGTCAGTACTTGACCCGGCTGGCGGTGCGCGACTATGAGAGTTGCCGTATCCGCGTGCTGGACGTGAGCGAGGTGGATTGGATCGGTGTCGAGGAGGAGCAGGTGATGGTCCACGTGGGTGACCAGGCGTACCCCGTCCGCCGCACGCTGGCCGAACTGGAGGCGCGGCTGGATCCAGCCTGCTTCTTCCGCGCCCACCGCTCCGCCATCGTCAACCTGGACCGGGTAAGAGAAGTCATCCCCTGGTTCAAAGGGAGCCACAAACTGCGGCTGACCACCGGCGCAGAGGTGGACCTGAGCCGGGCGCAGGCACGGGCACTGCGGAAATTCCTACGGTGGTAGCCCTTCCTCGACCGTTCACTCCCCAAATCTGACCATTGACCGCAGAATCGTTGCTTCCCCGCCGCCTCTGTGCTATCATGGCCACACCGCATCTCCAGGCCATCATGCAACATTGAGCCGCCATTGCTCGTAAAGTATGGTAAGCACACTTATGAGGAGGACAGGATGACACTGGTCGAAGTCAACAACCTTTCCAAGACCTACGGCGACACACGCGCCGTGGACGGCATCAGTTTTGAAATCCAGCGAGGAGAGATCTTCGGGCTGCTGGGACCCAACGGCGCAGGCAAGTCCACTACCATCAACATGCTCTGCGCCTACACCGAGCCCACGGGGGGGCAGATTCGCATTGATGACATTGACGTCGTCGCTGAACCTGAGCGGGTCAAGCCCCTCATTGGCGTCGTGCCGCAGGACATCGCGCTCTACCCTGACCTCAACGCGGTCGAGAACCTGCGCTTCTTCGGTCGCCTGTACGACATCCCGGCCGACCGGCTCCCTCGGCGCATCGAGGAACTGCTGCGATTGGTCGGCCTCTACGAGAAGCGCAAGGGACGGGTGGGGCACTACTCCGGCGGGATGAAGCGCCGGCTCAACCTGGCGGTCGGCCTGCTCAACGAGCCCCGATTTCTGCTGCTCGACGAGCCGACCGTCGGCGTGGACCCCCAGTCGCGCAATAAGATCTTCGAGTTCATCCAGGCGCTCAACGCGCAGGGGCTCACCATCCTTTACACCACCCACTACATGGAGGAGGCGGAACTCCTGTGCCACCGGGTGGGCATCATGGACGAGGGGCACATCATCGCGCTTGATGCCCCCCAGCACCTGATCAACACGCTGGGCACGGGCATCATCCACATCGGGGTCCGCGATGGCGATGAGGGCCTGGCGGCGCAACTGCGTGCCCTTCCTCAGGTCAGGGCAGTCACCTACCGGGATGGAACGCTGATCGTGGAGACGGTGGACGCGCAGCGGGCGCTTTTGGACATCATCGGTCTGTTCAACGAGACCGACATGCCCATGACCGCGCTGGAGATCCTGGAGCCTAACCTGGAGAGCGTGTTCATCCAGTTGACGGGGAGACAATTGCGGGACTGAAGCCCGCTTGTGCGGCGAGGTCTCCCGACCGAGCCGGATTGGGCTGCGGTCAGGAGGCCTTGCCCATCAAAAGAGGAGATAGGTGATGAAGAAGTTGCTGTACGTTGCCTCGAATGAGTTGTTGTTGCTGCTCAAGGACAAGATGGCCGCCGTATGGATGATCATCCTGCCGCTGATGCTGACGACCATCATGGGCCTGGCTTTCGGTGGCCTCGGCGGGGGGAGCGAGCCAGTTGTGGTTGATCTGCCGGTGGTGGATCGGGACGGAGGCGAGATGGCGGCCACAGTGCTCGACATCCTGGCGCAAACCCAGGGAACCTACCTGCACCTGGAGACAGAGTACGACGAGGAGGCAGCCCGCCAACTGGTGACCGACGGCAAACGGGCTGGCGCACTCATCATCCCGGCCGATTTCACTGCCGACGTCACCTCTGGCAACCCCACCGCGCTGGAGTTGCTCGTCACGCCCGGCGGACAGACGGCGCCGCTGCTGGAGGGGATGGTGCGGGGTGTCACCAGTGGCTTCTCCAGCGTGCAGACGACGGTGGAGGTGGTCATCAGCGAGGTGCGGCGCGCCACCGGCAGTCACGACCTGGACTACGAGGGCATTGCCGCGCGCGTCGTCGCCACGGCCCAGGAGCGGCTGGAGAACCCGTCTGTCAGTACCCGCATCACGACCGTCGGAAGTGCAGAGGAAGAGTTCAACACCTTCGACCAGATAGTGCCGGGCTACGCAGTGATGTGCGCCATGTTTGCTGTGCTTTCGGGGGCTGGAGCGATCCTGGAGGAGAAGGAGCGGGGCACCTTCAAGCGGCTGCTCATCGCCCCTGTCCCCAAGTACGCGCTGCTGGGGGGCAAACTCCTGGCCCAGTTCATCATCGGCGTGGCACAAATTGTGCTGATGTTCGCCTTTGGCGCACTCGTCTTCCACGTCAGCCTGGGCGGCTCCATCCTGGGACTGGTGCTGGTCACGCTGGCGACCTGCTGGGCGACGACCGCACTGGGCATGCTGCTGGTGGCGGTCATCAAGTCGCGCAAGCAAATCCACCCCATCACCACGCTGATCATCCTGGGCTCCTCGGCCATCGGCGGTTCATGGTTCCCCCTGTTCCTGATGCCGAAGTGGGTGCAGCAGGCGGCGCGGGTGACCCTCGTCGCCTGGGCGATGGAAGGGTACAACCGGCTGATGCTCTTTGGTGCAGGGCTGAACGACGTGTGGCTGGACATCGGCGTGCTGCTGCTCTACGGCGCGGTCTGCTTCGGCGTGGGGCTGCGGTTGTTCAGGTTCAAGGAAGCCTGAGTGGGAGGGGACTGACATGGGCAACAAAAGACTCCCGCCGCTCCTTATGGTGCAAGTTCGTCAAGACCTGGCGCGCGACGCAGAGTTTCACCACCGCGATGTGGGCCTACAGCTTGAACGCCAACTATCGCAACGTAGCCCTGGCCAGCTGAACTCCCCCGCCAGCATGCGCCCCCAGGGTCTATTGACCCTGGCGTGCGCTTGCCGGTAATGGCGGCGTGTGTTATAGTACCGACCAGGATGTCGGGCAGGAGATCGGCCTCCTCCAGGTGTTTGTAGACGCCGCATTCGTAGGTCTCTCGGCCCCCACCTCCCGAAAGCACCAGTGCTCGCGTGATCTTGCTTTCCATCGCTCCTCCTCACCCCCCTAATTTCCTGCCCAGACCGCTGCAATGACCATCTGCTGCCCTCGCAGTCCCTCAACGCGCACTTCCCCTGCCGCCTCCAGTTGGGCCGCCGCCCGCTCCACCTCTGGCGTCGTCCACCCGAACAGGCGCGCCGCCTGCGCTGGGGTCGCCGCCACGACGTTGCGCAGGTAACGCAACAGAATGTGGCGGCGGGCTTCCCCCCGGCCGATGGCCCGTGCCCGCTCCGGGACGTCGGGGAACCAGCGGGGCAGCAGTTCGTAGAGGAAAGCGTACCGCCAGGCTCCGGCCTCCGCCACTCCTACCGGCAGTACCTTGAGCCCCACTTGAAGTTCGACCAGCGCCCGCTCAAAGCGGCTCTTGGCGCTCTGCGTGCTCATGTGTGCCTCCCGGCGCAGCCGCACCGTGTCCAGTGGCCCGTGCTCCAGTAGCGCCTCGTAGACTGCCTTCGCTTCAGCGGTCAGTCGGCCCTCGGCGTACTCCTGGAGGTAGTCATCCAGGTCACCATAGTTCTTGGGGAAATCTAAACATAGAACTACGGTATACTCGGCGGCCGCTGTGCCGGGTGTTGAGGGAGTTAGTTGATCTACTGACGATGACTCGCCTCCACGATGGAGCCTCGGTATGCGGTACGTCGACCTAGCGCGGGGGTGCAAAGTGGCCTGTGGGCGCTACGTACGTGAAGCCGGTAAACATGACCGCGAAAGGCTGAAGGACACTATCGTGAGGTGGAAAGAGGGGAGAAAGCCGATGTAACGAGGACTGCTTCAGTTGTTGTCGCCTAGCGAAGGTGCAAGGCGAGCAAGCATGTCGCGTACACGCAGTACGAACACCCCTGGTCGTAGGACGATCACATCTGGATGCCCCGGCTCAAAGTCTCGCACGTTGAAAGTCACTAGCCAAGGGCATTCCTCGCGGATAGCGGAGACCAGGATGGGCAAATCCTTTGAGTTGGCGATGCCAGTGTGCGGTGCGAGATGCTCTGGAGTTGGATCGGGGACAACGTGCAGACAGCGATCTACCAGCAGACGAAACGCCGAGAGGGCTTGTGGTAACTTGGTTGACAGGTTCTGCTCTGCCTCGGTGATGACTTGTTGGGAGGTAAGGGCTTCGATCAGCGTGATCTCCGCCATGCGCAGAACGACCAAGCTAGCACTATGCTCACTTGGCGAAGCAGCCCCAGCGAAAAGCACATCGGCATCCACAAAGACGCGGGGCTTACGAGGCCGATCCATATTTCTCCTGGTAGTAACGGTTGCGTTCTTGTCGCAGAGATTCGAACAATTCTTCGATGCTCAAGCCAGCTTCCTCTCGCAGTCGCTCGATCTCGCGGGCAAGTTCCGGCACCATGGGCACCATCGGGGTGATCACAAAGATGCCCTCCAGATCTACCAGGCGAAACGTGTCCCCTTCCTCAATGCCGTATTTCTGTCGCAACTCGGCGGGCAGTGTAAGTACGCCCCGTTTGCGCACTTGAATGGTTGCATCTATCATCGGCTCTCCTTTGGTCAGTATTTCTGTGGATACTGATTATCTGTGCAACAAAGTATACCATGGAGTGGCGGAAAGAGCAAGGAGTTGCACTGCAGGGATTCCGCAGTAAGTCAGAACTATGCGAAGTACCGAAAACGCCAGATATAGTGGTCTGCCGCAGCCTACCCCCAGATGTAGGGGGCAACCTCAATCAGGCCGACTTCGCTCTTGGGTTGAACGAGTTTCTTCAAATTCGTACAACTGGGCTGAGCCCCACTTGGGCGGCAAAACAGGACCGCAAATACGGCTTTGGCCCCACTTTGAACCTGTTTGAGGGCTATTTGGTGGTCAACCCTCCCACCCGACTTATTGCGGAATCCCCTGCAAGTCTGCTGGCTGTGATCCGCGGTGCAGACCTCGAACACGCCAAGGAATATCAGTAAGGCTACACCTATGGCTGGGATCAGGAAGTGAGGCGCTTGTTTCATCGGATTATGCGATAAACCGCTCAACAAAGGCAAGATACCCCTGTGGTTTCCCATCCTCATCCAGGAACGGCGTCTCCCGACCCAGCCGCCACTGGCACATCGGTTTGACTGAATCGTAGACCTCTTCGGCCAGCGGAGACAGGGATGGCGGTGCAGTCCGGCGCCCTTTGGCCTCAACCTGGTAGAAGCGTATCAGAGCCTCGATGGCGGTCAGGGCGTCCCAGTCAGTTAACTCGGGATTGTCGAGATACACCCGGACGATGCCGAACTCGATATTCTGCAAGACGTCCTCGTAACGTTCCTCGAAGCTCCCTTTCCGCGCTGGAGGCTTGAGACTGCTGGCGGTGGCCTTGGACTGCTGGGACGGGCTGCGCGGCGGTTTCTCCTGGGAGATGCTGGTGAATTCCACCAACGGAATCGGATTGTCATCGTCTCCCAGCGGCAAGTCGCGTTTGTCCTCGGGAATGGCGTCCAGGTCAACGATGCCCAGCAAGGCGAACTCGCTGCCGACGTTCCAGTGAGGCAGGCTGTGCATGTAGTGCTCGTTCACGTGGAAAAAGCCAGGATGCCCCACCGCTTGCGGTGGGAAGGAATGGCAAGCGGGGGTTTGGGGGCAGCAAGCCCACAAGGTGGGCTTTTTCCCTGGAAGAAGCCCCGGCCTGTGGCCGGGGTTCTTCACTTCCTCAGGGTTGACGACTACCGTGGGGCAATGTGCGCAGAACCATCCCATATCATTGCTGATGAGGAAGCTGTCGGTGTTCTTCTTCCCGCGTCGTGTGGCGACCAAGCAGGTTGCGTGGTGAGATTGCAGGGGGCCACCGCAGCGGGGGCAGGGACCAGGATGCTCCTCAAACTTTGATAGATGCACTCGCGTGGTATGGCAGTGTCAACTCCTGTAGTTCGTCTGCGTCTTCGGCGTTTTGCCATCGCACTCCTCGTCAGGTAGCCTTGGAGGAAAGAGATCGATCTGGAACCAGGACCAACTCAACCCCAGGAGGTGGAGGGTGGTCCACCACCCAGCCCTCGAACCACTCCCGATTCCACTGGATCAGTCCCACCAGGAAGCTGCGTTTCTCTCTGAAGAGGCTGTACAGCTCCTGGTTCTGCTTGTGCGTCTCGTGGATGGCCTGGTCCATGTCCGCGTGGGTCAGTTTCCCGGCCTTCCAGCGTTGGAACTTCTCATAGAGCGGATCGAGAACCTGGCGCCAACGGTAGTCATAGTGGGCATCAATGAGGATCTGTTCCCATTGCCATTCCGGTGTCTGACGGCGTTTCTTGCGGCTCATTTGAATCTCTCCAGCATGCTCATCAGCTTGTACTTGCGACCGTGGCGGGTGCGGATCTCACCGAGGTACGCTTGCCAGTCGGCTTCACGACCCGCCGCCCGATAGGCTGCGTGCGCTCTCTCCAGCCAGTCCACCGCGTGGTGGTAGTACTTGGACTGCCCGGCGTCTATGATGCGCTCCGCCTGCCGGCGCGCGGCCTGGATGACCCATTCCGGCCGGTACTCGACGACGGCATCCATCACGCGCTCGATCAGGTCGTAGCTCGCGCCCTTTTCGACGGCAGCGATGGTGTCGTCCAGGAGGCCCTCTTGGAGGAAGATGTCCACCTGGGCCTGGGAGGAGAAATAGTCGGAAGCCTGGCGCAGATGGGCCAACAGTTCCTCTCGCAGTTCCGGCCAGCACTCGCCTGTCAGTTCCTGCACCCTCTGATAAGCGGCCATACTGGGCATCTCCCGGAACGCGACCGTCGCTGCCTCGAGTGCGCACTCGGTCTCACCCATCCCACCGGCCAGATCGCACAGCCACGCGGCCAACTCGCCCTTGCGGCCTTCGAGGGTTAGGCCGTGTTCGGCGACGCGCAGGGCGGCCGCCAGTTCCTCCTGCTCGCGCAGCACCTGGGCCAGCGCCAGGAACTGGGTTGGTTCGTGCAGATATTGCAACCCTTCGTCCACCGCCTCCTGCACCTGGCCCAGGCGTGCCAGCATGAGCACGTATAAGCCCAACTGCCCCTCGGCCTGCGCCAGGTAGAGGTACTCCTGGTACCGTCCCTGTCGCTCCAGCACCTTGAGCCGGGCGACGGCCAGATCGTCGGCGTACCAGGGCGCTTCGCTTTCCCAGGCCCCAAGCTGGGTGATCTCGCCCTGCAGGGCACGCTTCAGGGGTGGGTAGTCCCAGCCCTGAAGGATGGCTGCCTGGGCCGGATCGAACACGCCTTCTATCCCGTAGTCGTCGACTTCATCCTGCCACCGAGTCAGCTTCTGCGTCCACTGTTCTCGTTCCTCGGAGGATAGGTCGGCCGCCAGGCAAGCCTCGGTCCAAGCCCCTCCCAGCTCCCCAAAGAATCCGCCGGCGTAACCATCGGAGTCGTCCAGGCAGAGCCAGCCTTCCACGTATTCGTCGGTGATGGCCTCCAGGAGCACGAGGGCGTTTCTCCCATCCCCGGCCTTGATAAAGCCCTGCACCTGGTGCAGCAGTTGGCGCACCTGGTCCACCACGCTCCCCACGTGCCAGTAGGCCTCGGAGGGTCGCATGCGGTCCAGGGAGTGGAGGATCCCGCTGACCTGGCGCCGGATGGGCTGGGGGTCTACCGGCGTGTGCCGTCGCGGAGAATCTTTTGATGGGGCATTGGCTTCATCTGGGGCAGTTTGACGCAGGGCAATCTGGCTTTCGATCTCGTCGGCCACGTACGGATCGCGCGTTGCCAGGTGCAGCAACAGGTCCTGCAACTGCTCGCGCTCCAGGTCGGTGAGGATGTCATCCAGGGTCGGGCGTTTCTCGACCAGGTCGGGCTCGTGCAGGTAGGTCAACAGCGTGGCGACGATGTGCTTGCACCAGCCTCCCCAGTCGTAGGGGCAATCGCAAACCGCGCTGGTGATGCCGCCTTCATCGCAGGTGACCCGTACGCGGTAAGGCTCGTACTGGCTGCCCTCGACCTCGGCCTGCAGCACGTTGCCGCGCTGCACCAGTGAGATGACCGCGCCCCGCTGGTAGTAGTTCTCGCCCCGGCTGAACGACTCGGCGGTGGCCTGTCGGCGAATGGTAGCGTCGCTGAGAGATGAAATGGTCATTAGTTTGTCTCTCACTGATGCATCAGGCCGGCTTCGCGCAAGCGCCTCATCAGCGCGTGGCGGCGGTTGTACTGGTCGCGGATCTGGCCCAAGTGTTCTTCGAAGGCGGATTGTCGGTTCTGATACCCAGCCAGATCCTTGAGTTTCTTCAACAGCCGCACTGCCTCGTCGTATGCCTTTGCCTTGGATTGTTGGATCAGTGCATCGACCTCGCGCCAGGCCTCGTTCTCCCGCTCGGCAAGGGCCTTCAACTCTGCAATGCGCTTGGCCTCAGCCGCGGCCACGCGCTCCCTACGCCGACGCTCCCGCAGGGCTTCCGCCGCCGCAAACAGCTCTCCTACCGTGCGGCGCTCGCCCGTCTCGCTCTGATGCGCGCCGCTGAATGTGCCTAACCGGCGGTTCAGCGCCAGGGAGAGGTGCGGCTCTCCCTTAGCCAACCGCAACAGGAAAACGTCTCGTTCCTCCGCTGGAAGCTGCCCAATCGCCCGGCGCAGGTTGTCGTCAGAGACCTCTCTGGCTAGGTCGTCGCTTCGTTCCACCGCTACCTGGATCAAGTCCTCGTCGACGTCGAACAGCTCCACAAAGTTCTCTAGCGCGAGCGTCAGCGCCCGCAATCCCGGCGGCACCGGCGGCTCGAGCGCGCTCTCGTCCACGGCGTATTCCAGCGTCGGTCCCTTGAGCCAGGCCAGGTAGAACAGACGGTAGTCCCGCTGCAAAATCGCATCCCGCAGCCCCACCAGGGAATCCAGCCACCCCTCGCCCTCGATCCAATCGAAACCTTCCTCCTCGTGCAACTGGATGTCTAGGATGACATACTCGCCCTTGACGTAGGCTTTGACGGCATCCGAGGGGTATTCTGTCGTCGCCACGTTATATTGCTCTATCTGTTCCGGATCCACGAGTGCCCTGGGGAAGCGAAACATCAACCGGCGGCTCCCCCAGTTGGCCAGGTAGATCATAGCATCGTAGTACTTGGCCAATATCTCTTCCGCGCGACCGGGGAAATCACTCCAGCTATAGGTAAACACCGCGCGCCGGGGATGTGGGTCCACACGACTGGACAATCGCGCCACAGCTTGTTGTTCTGCCGGCGTCAGGGGCCGGTCAATAGCCTGAAACTCATAGTACTGGTATTCACTCATCGTGCCCTTTTCCAAACTCCTATTTGCGTCCCGTCTTGATGTTCTGGCGCTCGATCTCCGTCTCCAGGTGCGCCCTCTGCGCTTCGTTTGCTGCACGGATGGCGGCTGGGTACGCTTGGGTCGAGAAAGACTGCCAGCTATCACGCCGGATCAAGGGGAGGGCTGCCGCCGCGAACTCCTCGGGGGAGGCGGTCGCGGCCAGGGAAGTCATGTAGGCAGCGACGTACTGCTTCTCGTCGCCGGGGATCATCCAACTGCCGATCTCGTCGGCGAAGACGATCTCCTCGCCTCTTTCCATAGCGTCAATCAGTTCGTACAGGATGCCGAAGCAGGCAACAGCGTGCAGATGATCCCCCTGCACAGTGAGTTGAGAACTGGCCTTCAGCAAGCCACCAAGGCGCTCGAACCACTCCTTGGTCTCCTCCGGGACGTGCATCCAGTTCTTGGAATTGATGTCGAACGGCTCGTAATAATAGCCAGCCAATGACTCGCTCTGGAAGTCCCCGACCTCGTCCAACAGCACCTCACCGTCAACCTGCGCAGGCGGCAGCTCCTCCACGAGCTTGCCGAACACCCACTGACGCTGGTCATAGTCCATCTGGTCATAGGCTTTGCTCAACAAATCGAGCAGGAAGGGCACGTCCTGGGTGGATAGGAACTGGGTGGATAGGAACTCGAACAGTCGCGTTTTGTCCATTTGACCTTTTCCTTTCGCCGAACGCAAGGATGGGGCTATACCAAACGCGCGCACCACCCACTCAACGTTTCTTCGATGAACGTTCTGAGTGCCTTGATGTCCGCTCAATCGGGCGTTCCGGCCTTCCACGCGTCTATCACCACCCATGCAAATCCGCTTGGCGCGTCAACGGCCCAATCCTTGAACTCGGACGTGGATTCGTGCTCGAACTTGTACAGTCCCAGCAGCAGTCCCATACACATCCGATTCGCCTCGGCGTTCATCCCCAACGCCCGGTACTTCTTGAGCTCCTCCAGGCAGGGGGTGATGACCTCGTCGACCATCTCGTCGGCGGCTTCGCCCGGGTCAATGTAGCCGTGACGCTTCGGGCCAGCGCGGTCCCAGACATCCTCGACTTCGAGAGCGTTCAACTCCTCGTAAAGCGCAAAGGCCACTTCTTCCAGATCCACTTGACTCAGATGTGCCGTAGCGATCTCGGCGATGCAAGCAGCGAGAGCCTCGTCGCTGCGAGCCAGCGTTTTGAGGACCGCCATCGCGTCTTCGGGTGAGAGCCGATCGATGATCTCGTGAGCGTTTTTCATAGTTGCCGTTGCCTGAGCAAATCGACTATCTCGCGGGGCAAATCGACCTGAGTGCGCACCATCTCACTCATAGTGCACCTACCCAACCGTCAGAGGGAATTACTTCCAGGGTCATTCTACCACACTTCCTTGATTTGTGGCCTACGTCCTCGTAAGTCAGGGGAATCGTAGCAGTTCTGAGGCTCTCTAAGGCCCTTTAGAGCCGTTCTGCGGCGTTTGGCAAATTCATCAACCCCCACCCTCAACGGCGGGCATGCCACTAGACGCGCCCTGCGGCCTCCTAAGCGTTTTTGGGTTTCGTTCTGCTACGAATCCCCAAGTCAGACATCACATCTCAAGGCACGCGTCGAAACCAGTTGCGGGCCTTTCATCCCCTCAATCTCCATCTCCCGAACTGCGCCCTCTTCAAGAAGTGTGGCGATGGTACGGCCCAGCTCCCTCGGCGTCCATCTCAGGACGTGAGACACCTTACCGATCATCTTCCGATCTGCGACGACCGCGTTGTCCAGATACCGCTGCACCAGCACCCGCCGCGCCTCTCCCCGCTTGATGGCGCGGGCCTGCCGCGGAATCTCGGGGAACCAGCGCTGGAACAACTCGTAGACGAAGGCGTAGCGCCACGCCCCGGCCTCCGCGATCCCCACCGGCAGCACCTTGAGCCCGACCTGCAGTTCGACCAGCGCCCGCTCAAAGCGGCTCTTGGCGCTCTGCGTGCTCATGTGTGCCTCCCGGCGCAGCCGCACCGTGTCCAGTGGCCCGTGCTCCAGTAGCGCCTCGTAGACTGCCTTCGCTTCAGCGGTCAGTCGGCCCTCGGCGTACTCCTGGAGGTAGTCATCCAGACCGCCGTAGTTCTCTGAAAGGGCGTAGAAGTAGGGCAGTTCGGCCAGGGAGACGAGCGTCGCCCGCCGCTTGAGCAACTTGCCGTAATACCACCACTTCTTGTCCAGGGAGTGGTCTTTCCAGCCCCAGCACTTGCTGCCGTCGGGGTCGTCGTGCTCGTCGGGCACTGGTCGCACGCGCCCGGCAATGGCATGGAACAGGTTGGGCAGTTCCGCTCCCTTGATAGGCCAGAAGTGGCAGAAGCCCACCTCCTCGACGAAGGCGCGGGCTTGCTCCAGCGTGCGGACCCGCCGCTCGGGAGTGCGACGGTAGTTGTACTCGCGCTGGCGCTTAATCTCGTCAAGGGTGAGGGTGGTCACGGGGTAGACTCCCGTGTGAGAATCTGGCGGTACAGAAACCAGCCCCCCTTGTGGCCTCCGGCTCCTTGGGGGGCACGGTCGTAGTACAGGTCGAATACCTCCCCCGTGTCAGTGCGCACCCGGTAGTAGTCCCGCCCCACCCCCCAGGAGCCCCGCCTCTCGGCTGCCTTCGCCCGGTAGGAGCCGCGCTCCTTACGGTAAAATGCCGCCGTCTTGCCGCGCTGGTGGTAGTCGTGCCACTCACCAAGTACCTTCACGATGCGATAGGTCCGTCCCTGCCAGGTGAAGCCATTGGGTGAACCGGGCCGTTTCTCCAGCGCCGGTGCTTGGTCGTAGTACACCTCGATAGGCTCGCTGATGAAGCGAGTGGGGACTTCGTTCACTCCGTTCATGGCGAGGCCGGCCAGAGGCGGAGTTGATAGGCCGGGCAGCGGCCGTCGAGCAGGATGAAGGGGGCGGCCCGCCGGACGATGATCCCCAATTTGCGCAAATCGCTCAGGTCGCGCAGGGTGCCCTGGCGGCGGGCACGCAGCAGTTTCTCGGCCCTCTTGGGGCCGATGCCTGGCACGCGCAGCAGGTCGCGCCGCTCAGCGGTGTTCACCTCGATGGGGGCGTGGGCGAGGTAGCAGCGGGCCCAGGCCAACTTGGGGTCGCTCCCCAGCGGCAGGTTGCCGTCGGCGTCGAAGGGGAGTTCCTCGACGGTGAAGCCGTAATCGCGCAACAGGAACGATGACTGGTATAGCCGGTGCTCGCGCAGCAGCGGGGTCGGAGGGTGGTCCTCCAGCGGCGTATCGGGCACCGGTGTAAAACCGCTGAAGTAGGCCCGCGCCAGGCCAAGTTGCCGGTGCAGGAACTCGGTTGTGGTCAGGAGTTCCACATCGCTCTCGTCGCCGGCGCCGACGACGAATTGGGTGGTGGAACTGGGCCAGCGCCCCGGCATCCCCTGCCTGATCTCTTCGATCCAGCGCAGCCGCTGCAACAACTCCTCGGCGAAGACCTTGTGCGGGGCCAGGCGGGCGAGGCGCTCGGCGTTGGGCGCTTCCAGGTTGACCGAGACCCGGTCGGCCAGGCGCATCGCCGCCAGTACCTGCTCCTGCTCCGCGCCGGGCATGATCTTGAGGTGGATGTAGCCCCGGAAGCCGTAGCGGTGGCGCAGGAGTTCCGCTGTGGCGATGAGGCGATCTTCGGTGCGGGGACCTCCCCCAGCGACGCCGGAACTGAGGAAGATGCCCTCGGCGACGCCTTTCTGGTACAGTTGCATAAACAGGCAGGCCAGTTCGTCGGGAGTGAAGGTCGCCCGGTGGAAATCGCGCCCTTGTCGGAAGGTACAGTAGCGGCAGTCTCGCTCGCAGGCGGAGGTGAGCAGCGTCTTGAGCAGCGCGATGCGCTTCCCGCCGGGCATCACGGCGTTGTGGACGCAGCCGGAGAGGTCGTCATTGCCCAGGCCCGGGCGGGGCGGCGGCCGGTGTGACCCCACTACCTCCTCGGCCGGCTCAAAGCAGGTCGGCGGTCCCAGCAGTTTAAGTTTCTCCAGTGGTTCCACTGCATACCTTCACCCACTATTATACGAACAAATGTTCGGAATGTCAAGCAATTAGTGGGCGTCGCGGATTTTCCGCCTCTTCACCGCTGTCGTCGCCGTATCCTCCTCCCACAATGGGAGCCGCACGGTGAACTTGCTGCCCAGCCCTACCACGCTCTCGGCGGTGAGGATGCCGCCGTGGGCCTCGACGATCTCCTTCGTGATCGCCAGCCCCAGTCCGGCCCCCCGGCTGCGCTTGCGAGCCTTGTCCACCTGGTAGAAGCGCTCGAAGATGCGGGGGAGCGCCTCGGCTGGGATGCCTTCACCCGTGTCGGTGACCGTCACCTTGACGGCGTGCTCCTCGTCCACCCGGCGCGCCGCGAGGGTGACCTCACCTCCGGTGGGCGTGTGCGCGACACCGTTGTCCAGCAGATTGGCGAAGACCTGCGCCAGCCGGTCGGCGTCGCCGGTGACGAACAGCCGGTCGGGGGCATCTAACTTCAGGGCCACCGCCGCCGCCTGCGCCTGGGGTGCCAGTTTCTCAATGCACTCTCGCAGCAGCGGGCTGAGTTCCACCGGGTCACGCGCCATCACCACCTGCCCGGCGTCGAAGCGGGCCAGGACCAGCAACTCGTCCACCATGCGGCGCATGCGCTCTGCCTCCTCGTGGATGACGCGGGCGGCGCGGGCCGTCGTCTCGGGCGTCGAAGCCGTGCCATCAAGCAGCGCCTGGGAGAAGCCCTGGATGGAGGTGAGGGGGGTCTTGAGTTCGTGGGAGACGTTGGCGACGAAGTCTCGCTGCGACTGCTGTGTGGCCTCGACCTGGTCGGCCATGGTGTTGAAGGAGCGGGCCAGGCTTTGCACCTCGGCCGGGCCGGAAACCGGCGCTCGCGTGCTGGTCTTGCCACGGGCGATGGCCTCGGCCGCGCTGGTCACTCGTCGCAACGGCGCAGCGACCGAGCGGCTGACCAGAAGCGCCAGCAGGATGGAGATGGCCAACGCTGCCAGGCCGGCCCACAGCAACGGGACCAGCATGTGCTCACGCGCCCAGGCCAGCGCCGCGCCGCGAGGCTGCGGGGCGGCGAAGACGAGCATCTCGGACGCGGGAGGGGCCGGCCACGGCAGCGCGACGAAGAGCCACGTCCGCCCTCCGGCGTCGGTGAAACTCCCCTGCAGGTTGCCTTCGGGATTGCGGTTAAAGTGCGCTCCCGCCAGCAGGTTCTGGCTCTCCCACTCATCCCGGCTGTCGAGGACGACGTTACCCTGGGAGTCAAGGAGCAGAATGCGCATGTTTCGGTCCTGGTCAACCCGCCGCAACAGGGGAGCCAGCCGCTCGGGGCCGACGTTCCTCCCGCGCACCGCGACGATGGTCAGGCGGGCCACGTCGCTCAGCCGCTGGTAGACGAACCGCTGTTGTACCTGGCGGATGCGCAGCGCCACCAGCAGCGCCAGCGCTGCCACGAGCAGGCAGACCAGGATGACGGTGACATAAGAAAGAAGTAGGCGGGAGTTGAGGGAGCGAAACATAAGCTTTCACCTGAAATTGGCTCTTGACATTGGCCCATTAGTGTGGCAAAATAGACGTAGATTGTCAAGACATAGTTCGTCAAGACGGAAATGGACTATGGAAATAGACCACACATTTGGTGAAACTATTCGCGCTTTGCGCAAGCAGCGCGGCGAGCCGTTGCGTGTGGTCGCTGCCGCCATTGAGATTGACTCCACTTTGTTGAGCAAAATTGAGCGCGGTGAGAGATTCCCCACCGATGCACAGGTCGTCAAGTTTGCCAGGTATTTCAATATTCCGCTGGATGAACTGGCTGCCCAGGTCATAGCAGATAAGATCGTCTCAGAGTATGGTTATCAACCCACGACACTGCAAGCCGTAAGAATTGTCAGGGAGCGAGTAGCCCCATACCTGGAAGAACATGATGAGTGATATAATCAGTTTTTCGCTTGATAAAGTGAAATTGTACCTTCAAGACGCGCTTGAGGGAATGCGCGGGCTATCGGACCAATCATTCGATTTGGCCATCGCCGATCCTCCCTACGGTGCTTCAACCAATGCAAACTGGAAACTTGAGAAGGGGCATTCTCTTCCAGGTTTTGGTGGCGCGTGGAAGTTAGGTTCGCACGCGTGGGACATGTTAAGCGGCATCGAGGGCTTTGAGACCACCTTGCGTTGGCTTAGCGAACTGAAACGGCTGGTCAAGCCAACCGGCTCCCTCTGGATTCACTCGACGTACCACAACTCTGGTTGGATCAATGTTGCCTGCCAACTGGTTGGCCTGGAAATCATCAACGAGGTGGTCTGGTTCAAGCGCAACGCATTTCCCAACCTCTCAGCGCGTCGTTTGACTGCTAGCCACGAGACGATTCTATGGGTGCACACGGGAGGGAAGAAACGCGAGTATTTTTTCAATTACGCAGAAGTCAAGGCCGCATCTTTTCCCGAAGACTACCTCAAAAAGCCTGGCAAACAACTCCGCACTGTGTGGGACGTTCCCAACAATAAGACAAAAGAGGAACTGAGATTTGGCAAGCATCCTACTCAGAAGCCCTTGCGGTTGATAGAAAGAATGTTGCTTATCTCTGCCAAACGTGGCGGGCGTCTGCTCGTGCCGTTTCTTGGTTCAGGCACAGAGGTCATCGCCGGGTTACGCTACGGGATGGACTGTGTTGGGTTTGAAATAGACTCCGAATACTTTGCCCTGGCCTGCCAACGAATCGCTGCAGAAGTCAAACAGCAAGAGGTCAACTTGCAGTTGGAGTTCGCGGAATGTTAAGGTGCAATACAGCTTTCGAGCCTGTCATCAAGTGGTCTGGCAGCAAGCGGAGAATAGCTCCGCTACTGGCGATCCTATTGCCGGATGCGGAACGCTATTATGAACCCTTCGTTGGTGGCGGCGCGATGCTGCCGTTCAGACCGAGCCGAACGGCGGTGGCTGGTGATACGATTGTTGAACTGATTAACTTGTGGAAAGCCATTCGTGATACACCCGAACTAACCGCCGACGAATACGAAATACGATGGAGTCGTTTGCAAGCCGAAGGGCACACTGCTTACTATGCCATCCGCGATTCATTCAACGGCACGCGCAATCCTCACGCTCTCCTGTTCTTAAGCCGTACCTGCGTCAACGGGCTCATCCGCTTCAACAAAAAGGGTGAGTTCAATAACTCCTTACACCATACACGACCAGGTATCGCCCCAGCCCGATTGCGCAAAGTGATTCGTAAGTGGAGCCATGCGATCCAGGGCGTTGAGTTCATTGCTGCGGATTATCGTCAAACTCTTGTGTCCGTTAGCGCCAACGACCTGGTTTTTCTGGATCCTCCTTATGGTGGGACTAAGGGCAGATACTTACCCACTGATTTCTGCCTGGATGAGTTTTATGGCGAGTTACAAAGATTGAATGTCATCGGCGCAAAATGGGTACTGATATTTGACGGCAGGGCCGGCGACCGTTCTTATGCTACAAGTATCCCTTCCGTTCTCCACAAAGTGCGACTGACTTTACCAACGGGGAACTCTCCTTTCGTCAAGCTCATGAGGAAAGGAATAGACGCCGTAGTAGAATCAGTGTATTTGAACTTCGAGCCGCCCACGGAATTGTTGAACCAGTTGGTGAAGTTTGGGGAGCAGAAACTCCGCTCCCGCTCTAACTTTGATGTGCAACAAAACAACCCAGACTGTTCGATTGATTGAAACTCGATGGCGAAGGCCATATCGAGTTGACCCCGCGCAAGCGAGTTCTCCAAGTCTTTCTCTCCCGTCCAACAAAACGCTCCACCCGACACAATAGAGAGATCTGGCAGTGGAACGCTGTCAACCTGCCATAACCTCCATTCTGCGTTCGCAGCTCTGGCAATGGTGGGAGGCGCCTCAACCAACTGCCGGGTGTATATCTTCAAGCGACTCCCTACGTTGCGCCCAAGTTTGGATACCCTGTCCTTCGACTCGATTGCCAGCAAGCCCCACTGTCCATTATCCAGCAAAAACTCTATGATGTGATCTGGACGTTTGCCACCTGCGCTCGAAACGCGCGGTAACGAAGTCCAGCGAAACTCCTCGCCGGTCTCGAAGTTTAGAATAGACAACCCACTCCAATCACCGCCCGGTGGATTGCACATCGCCTCAAAGACGCCCAGAGCCTCTTGATGCGCAAACAACAAGTGGAGCGTCGTGTCTACATCTTGCTCAGAAAACGTGCTTGTTGGTGACGCTGATGGGAAACGAATCCTTCCCTGAAAATGGCGATAGCCTCGCCGGAGCATGAGTGACAGTGGACCATTATTTGCCGTGACGCTATCTCCCAGGATGGCATCGCTGAGATTGACAATAGCCTCCCATAGGCCATTCTGCCTGGCGAGTTGTTGCGGAGAACTCTGCAAAGTCTCCCACATCTCCGGCTTAGCCGGGCCATAGACGATGGACAGGATGTCTACTTCGTTACCAAATAGCATACGCGCCAGTGGCACGAGTCCCCTGTCGGGCCGCGAATCATCACCGCGCGGCTTAAAGCCGGTGATCCAGATAACAATCAACGGTGAACCTGGCGAAGCAACCCACTCAATGAACTCTGTTGTGACCGAGCCGCCGTAGAGAGACGAAAGGGTTTCTGCGAGATTCTCGCGCATATAGCGGGAAACCAGACACAATGGGATATCTCTGGCCCCGATGGAAATGCAGATCTGAAATGGCTCGGTTTGCCGAAATAGCCCGAAGAGACTCTTGATCGTTTCCGTGACCTGGACTTTGCTCGCTCTTTTCTTTGACCAAGCCATATAGTTTTGTTCTTGTTCTAGCCAGGCTGCCTTCTCATCTGCTGTTTCCAGGTTCAAAAACTCAGCCCATTGCTTCTCTCGCAACGTATCAACGCATCGCCGTTGCGCGGCAAGTATCTCAGTAAGTGTCAAAGCCTTTCGGGTCAATCTTTCGCAAGGGTTGTCCGTCGAGGCGTTTTCCAAGACACGCCTTACCAGAAGTCGCCCTTCTTCGAGGCCAAACACCTGGTCAAACCGGATCCGAATAGCCTCTGAACTTGATGGACTCGGCAAGTACACAGGTAAACTTATGACGTTGAATAACTTGCTGGCGGTAAGATACGAGAACGGGACGATGGGATTTGGGAAACGCGGCGCTTTGATGGCACGATTTTCGTCAAGCTCGACGCCGCCCACCTCAGCAAAATAGAGATAGGGCACACCCACAGCAGCACACACCAACGCTCGACCATTGCGTTGCCAGGCATTATTCCCGGCCGGGAGCGCGTTGCAGAACTCCAGGGCTAAAAGGACTTCTTCCTGCTGCCTGTCTGACAATACTCGCGTCACTACAGCATCGGCCGCTTCGCGCAGGGGTGCGCCATAGAACTGTAGCACTTCCTGGAGATTGACATTCCATCGCCCATGTCCAGGGAATAACTCAACTGTGAACAATAACTCCCCCCCACACCTGATCTCGTACCGGGGCATATGCGGTGCGCTAATGATCGGGTGTACGTGGGCAGCAAACGAGTCAGCAATCAAGAACAACGCACGTTCGCATTCAATGCTGTTGTCACCATGGGTTCTTAAGGAAACTCCTAGTTGCTGTTCGTCAGCTGATATTCTCCATTCCTCGCAATGCGCAACGTCATGCCAAAAGTTTATATCCGACGCTCAGGACAGTCTCAATCTCGACGCTGGAGGAACCGATCAGCCTCTTGCGCAGGTGGGCGATGTGGACGTCTACCGTGCGCGTCTCGCCGTAGAAGTCGTAGCCCCAGACCAGGTTGAGTAATTGCTCGCGGCTGAGGACCAGCCCACGATGCTCGGCCAGTGCCAGCAGCAGGTCGAATTCCTTGGGGCGCAGTTCCACCGGTTGCCCGGCGACGGTGACTTCGTGGCGGGCCGGGTCTATCGTGAGGTCACCCACGTGGACGGGGGCCTCCGGTCGAGCGGCGCGCCGGGTGCGGCGCAGGATGGCCTTGACGCGGGCGACCAGTTCGCGGGGGTTGAAGGGCTTGGTGACGTAGTCGTCGGCCCCCAGTTCCAGCCCCACGATCTTGTCTACATCGTCGTCGCGGGCGGTGAGCATGATGATGGGGAGACCGGGCGCTGCCTTTCCGGAGCGCACGCGGCGGCAAACCTCCCAGCCGTCCACCTTGGGCAGCATCAGGTCGAGCACCATCAGCGCCGGGGGTTGGCGGGCAATCATCTCCAGCGCCTTGGCCCCGTCGGCGGCTGATTGCACGCGGAACCCCTCCTGCTCCAGGTAGAGCGCCGCCAGTTCGACGATATTGGCCTCGTCGTCCACGACCAGGATTGCCTCTCCTGCCATCGCTACGCCTCCTGTCTGCTATTGTAGCCAATCGCCCCCAAAAGGCAAGGCCCCGGATGACCGGGACCAGACCAGGAAGGTTTGCTATGGTGTGCGTTCGCTGAGTCGCAAGAGCACCACGCCGATCAGGATCAGGCCCCCGCCCAGGAGCTGCGGGACAGTCAAGCGCTCGCCCAGGAGGCAAAAGGCCAATACTGCCGTGATGACCGGCTCCAACGTGACGATCAGGTTAGCCGTGGCGGCCGGCAGGTATGCCAGGCTAACGGTGTACAGGCCGTGGCCGCAAAGGGTAGGACCGACGGCCAGTAACACCAGAATCCCCCATCCCAGGGCGGCTTCGCGCCACCCACCTGGCCCAGCCGCTAGTGGACGAGACAGCCACAAGAGCGTGTCGGACCGTTGCACGAGCAACAGAAAGGCCGTTCCGAAGACAAAGGTGTACAACGTGGCTGCCCACGGATTGACGCCCCGCTTTGATGAGGCATTGCCCAACAGGCTGTAAGCGGCAAATGTCACACCGGTCGCCAGGCCGACGACAATGCCAACCGGGTTGACCTGCCAGGCGGTGCGGTCGTATGCGCCGGAAACGAACGCGCAACCGACGATGCTGAAAACCACCGCGCCGACCTTGGGCGTGTCCAGCCGCTCGCCCAACCAGCGCCATCCGATCAGCGCCGTGAAAGCCGGCGAACTGTAGACCAACACCGTGGCCACCGCCGCCCCGTTGAGCACCACCGACACCGTCCATAGCGCATTGAGCACAGCCAGGACGAAGCCGTAGAGGACAAAGAACAGCAGGTGTTGGCGTCCCAGGCGCAGCAAGGGCCGGGCCACCAGGGCGAGCGCCCCAGAAAGCGTGCCTGCCACGATGAGTTCACGCCAGAAAGCCAGCACCAGCGGCGGCAAGTGGAAGCGCGTGGTCAGGTAGCTGATAAAGATACCCGTCGTTGACCAGGTGATCGTGGTGGCAAGAGCAATGAGATAGCCGCGGGTAACCTTCCCAAAAGCTCCAAGTACAGGCCGTTCAGGTGTGCATAGCCGCTTTTGAGGTAAGCCTTCAGCCAATCCAAGACCCTCCTAAGCTTTTGGGGTATCTTTTCAATATCTTGGGGTAGAGGCAACGTAGGGCGGTTTTGCTAACCGCCATACAGGGTCGGATAGCAAATCCGACCTACTTTCGCCCCAGCTTTTTGAAAAGATACCTTTTGGGAAGGTGAGGTTACGCAAGCAGGTATCTCTCAAGTCCTGCAATCGCTCGTCCGCGGTCCAGGTAGTCTCCGACGAATTGCCGGTAGGCATCACCGGTCGGGAAACGGTCTGGGACCAGCGTGGTGTCTTTGAGTGTTCCCGCCCGCTGACCGATTATGTCCAGATAGTTGGAGTACGGCCACGCCCGGGGTGTGACTACCAGCCCGGCCGTAACGGGGTTGAGGTGGATGTAGCGGGCCAGGTGTCTTTCCCTCAACCTTCCCGAAAGCTGGGAGTTTTCGGGAAGGTCTGGTCAGTCCAGCAGCATCACCCACACCCGCGCGCCGGCTGGCGCGTGGGTACACTCCTCCGGGATGATCGCCAGTGCATTGGCCTTGACCATCGAACTGAGGATGCCTGATCCCTGCTCGCCGGTAAGATAGGCTTGATATGCGCCGTCTTGATACTCGAGGCGGACGCGCAGGTAGTGACGACGCTCATCCTTGTGGGGGATCGCGTCCATCAGCGTGGCCTCCACGGTGGGCCGCTCCCACTCCGTCACCCCCAGCATCTTCAGGATGGCCGGGCGGGCGAACATCTCGAAGGAGACCATCACCGAGACGGGGTTGCCCGGCAGGCCCAAGACGGGTACGGGCCTGCCCTCCCCCATCCCCCCCCACCGGGGGGGGAGCCTGATCCGTCCGAAGGCCAGGGGCTTCCCCGGCTTCATCCGCACCCGCCAGAAGTTGATCTCCCCTTCGGCGGCCAGCACCTCCTTCACGATGTCGAAGTCACCCACCGAGACGCCGCCGGAGGTGAGAAACAGATCCACCCCCTGGGCCAGTCCGGCTCTGATCTTCTCCGTCAACTCCTCCACCTGGTCGCGGGCGGTGCCCAGCACGACAGGTATCCCCCCGCACCTGACTACCTGGGCAGCGTTGGAGTAACTGTTGGCATTGCGAATCTTCCCCGGCGCGAGAGGTGCGTCAATCTCCAGGATCTCGTCGCCAGTGGCCAGGATCGCCACCCGGGGGCGACGGATGACGGGCACCTCTTTGCACCCCAGCGTGGCCAACATCCCAATCTCCTGCGGGCGGACTACGGTCCCCTGCTGCAAAACCAACTCTCCCTGGCGCACGTCCTCCCCGGCAGGGCGGATGTACTGACCTACCGGCGCTTCTGCGAGGATATCCACCCACTCTTCTTCCGCTGCCGTGTCCTCTACGCGGACGACGGCGTCGGCCCCCAGCGGGATGGGCGCGCCGGTCATAATGCGGATGGCCGCACCGGGTGTCACCTCCGTCTCGGTGACGTAGCCCGCTGCCAACTCGCCGACGACGCGCAGGCGAACGGGGGTCTCGCGGCCGGCTCCGACGGTATCAGCCGCCAGCACCGCGTAGCCGTCCATAGACGAGTTGGCGTGGGGCGGGATGTCCACGTCGGCGTAGACGTCCTCGGCCAGGACGCGGCCCAGCGCCTCAAGGATAGGCACTCGCTCCGGCTCCAAAGGGTGAAACGCTTCCAGCACCCGTTCCAGGGCTTCTTCTACGCTCAACATTGGTTCCGTCATCATCCGCCGCTCCCCTTACTCTTCATCCGCTCCACCTGCTCACATCTCCTCACACCGGCATCAGTTTGAGATGCCGCTTCCGAATCCAGTTCCGGGCAATCTCCGCTTGTAGTCAAAAGCCAGGTTCCTAGATGCTCACCCGGGGGCGATGCTCCCCCCACACCTGCCGCAGGACGTCGCAGATCTCCCCCAGGGTGCAGCCGGCCTCCACGGCAGCGACGAAGAGGGACATCAGCGGCTCGCCTGTGGTGAGCGCAGTCGAACCATCGGGGGCGCGGGCAGCCTCCTCAATGCGGGCCAGGGCCGCCGAGGCTCGCTCCCCATCCCGCCGCGCTCGCAGCGCAGCCAGCCGCGCCCGCTGCCGCTCCTCGATGGCGGGGTCCACCACCAGCCGCTCCAGTCCCACTCTTCCCTCATGTACCTGGCACTCATTTACTCCCACCACGATCCTGTCCCCCGTCTCCACCTTCCTCTGGTAGCGGTAGGCGGCGTCGGCGATCTCCTGCTGGACGTATCCCCGCTCGATGGCCGCCAGCGCCCCGCCCATCGCGTCAATGCGCTCAATGTGCTCCTGTGCCTGCCGCTCGATCTCGCCGGTGAGATGCTCAATGGCGTATGAACCGGCCAGGGGGTCTACCGTGTTGGCCACCCCCGACTCGTGGGCGATGATCTGCTGAGTGCGCAGGGCGATGCGGACCGACTCTTCGGTGGGCAACCACAGCGCCTCATCGCGGGAGTTGGTGTGCAGGGATTGGGTGCCGCCCAGCACCGCCGCCAGCGCCTGGAGCGTCACCCGGATCACGTTGATCTCCGGCTGCTGGGCGGTGAGGGTGCAGCCGGCAGTCTGGGTGTGGAAGCGCAACCGCCAGGAGCGAGGGTTCTGCGCGCCGAACCGCTCTCGCATCACCCGCGCCCACAGGCGGCGGGCGGCGCGGAACTTAGCAATCTCCTCCAGGAAGTCGTTGTGGGCGTTGAAAAAGAACGAGAGACGCGGGGCGAAGGTATCCACGTTTAGCCCCGCGTCAATGGCCGCCTGGACGTAGGCGATGCCGTTGGCGAGGGTGAAGGCAACTTCCTGGACGGCGGTAGAGCCAGCCTCGCGGATGTGGTAGCCGCTGATGCTGATGGTGTTCCACCTGGGAACCTCGGCAGCGCAGTAGCGGAAGAGATCGGTCACCAGACGCATAGAGGGGCGGGGCGGGAAGATGTAGGTGCCGCGGGCGACGTACTCTTTCAGGATATCGTTTTGCACCGTGCCGCGCAGTTTCCGGGGGTCCACCCCCTGCTCTTTCGCCACGGCAATGACCATCGCCAGCAGGATGGCCGCGGGGGCGTTGATGGTCATTGAGGTGCTGACCTTGTCCAGGGGGATACCCTCGAAGAGGGTCCGCATGTCGTCCAGGCTGCTGATGGAGACGCCGACCTTGCCCACCTCTCCCTCGGCCAGCGGGTCGTCGGCGTCGTAGCCGATCTGGGTGGGGAGATCGAAAGCGACGGAAAGCCCGGTCTGTCCGTGCCCCAGCAGGTACTTGTAGCGGGCGTTGGACTCCTCAGCGGTGGCGTAGCCTGCGTATTGGCGCATCGTCCACAGGCGGCCCCGGTACATCGTGGGCTGCACCCCCCGGGTAAAGGGATACTCGCCGGGGAAACCCAGGTCGTTGAGGTACTGTTGGGCGAAGGTCTCCGACCGAGCCTCGGCAGGGGTGTAGACCCGGTCGAGGGGGATGCCGGAGAGGGTCTCGAAGTGCTCCCGCCGCTCGGGGAAGCGGTCGGTGACCTTCTTGACAGTTGTCTCTTCCCATTTCTGTTTGGTACGTTTCAGGTCGTCCACTGTTATCTCCTCGGCCCGTGGTATCGGACGCCGCAACTTGTCACGGGCAAACGCGAACGAGTTCGCGCATCCGTCGGTATCGGACGCCGCAACTCGTTGCGGGCTGACGCGAACTCGTTCGCGCTTCCAATTAGAAGACGTCCCCCTCCCACGAGCGTGGAATGGGATAGTCGAGCCAGACATTGACCATGGCGTCCAGCCCGTATTTGCGCGCGTAATAGCGATAGCTGGTAAATTCGTACCGCGCCAACAGCTCATGCAACTCAGGCACGCCAGCGACGGATAGCGTATATGTGTCGGCTGGTCCTATGCCCAGCCCATCTGGCACTAGCAAAATGCCGTGCTTGATGGGTTGGATGTGGATGTAGTTGAACACGCGGTAAAAGTCACGGTCGTCGCGAGGGCAGTAGTCCCAGTAATTGTACCACACTTTGCGACCTGGCGTGCGATCCTGTTTATTGGTCTGAATTGCACTGGCACCGTGCAAGCGTTTGATGAATGGCACCAACTGGGTCTTCTGCTCGATGTAGATCAGCGCGTGGTAATGCTCGTGCAGAGTCGCCCAGGTGTAGAGGGGAATGCTGTAGTCCTGGATCGCCGACCGCAGTTCCGTCACGAAGATGCGCTTGGCAGCGTCGCTACGCCAGATCTGCCGTCGGTTGAAGGTCCGAGCGGTGATGAAATAGAAGCGGTTGTCGGCGTAGTAGTGAGGTGGATGATATGGTTTGTTTGGATTCCACGGCATTTCATTGCTCCTTGGTTATTTGTGCGCGAACGAGTCCGCGCTTCCATTAGTATCGGATGTCGTAACTTGTTGCGGTGTGACGCGGACTTGTCCGCGTTTCCATCGGCATCGGACGCCGCAACTCGTTGCGGGCTGACGCGAACTCGTTCGCGCTTCCACCAGCGTCGCTATGTTCTCGCCTCCCGCAGCATCCGTGCAAGCCACTCTCGCGAAGGGTGCTCCACCCGCTCCAGTGCGGTGACTACCGTCTCCACGTCGTACTCGACGCGGCGGATGGTGACGGTGCATTGGCCGCCCTCGAAGTCGAGCAGAGCGTAGGCAGGGCGGGGGTCGCCGTCCAGCGGCAGACCCACGCTGCCGGCGTTGACCAGCCGGACGGAGTTCACGGTGCGGTCCACGGGGCGGTGAGTGTGGCCGTAGAGCAGCAGGCGGGCATCCAGGCCGGCCAGGTGGGGGCGTACTTCTTCGCCCGGGGTATCGGGGAGGAGGTTGGTCTCATCGTCGGTGGGGGTGGCGTGGACGGCGACGACGCGGCCGTAGCCGGGGACCTCGATCTCCAGCCTTGGCGGCAGGTCGCGCAGGAACTCGTAGTCGGCGTAAGAGAGTCGCTCCACGGTCCAGCGGAAGAGGGCGTCCCGCATGGTCAGAAAGGCGGGCATCTGAGCCCAGCCATCGGGCGAGCGGACCGGGGCGGCGGGCCGGCGGCCAGTGACCAGGTAGCGGTCGGTGTTGCCGCACAGGAAGGCGACGTTGGGCAGCGCCCGTAGCCGCGCCAGCGCCTCGGCCGGCCAGGGGCAGAAGGCGACCAGATCGCCCAACACCCAGGTTGCGTCCGGCACGCCCTGGGCCTCAACGTCGGCCAGGACGGCCTCCAGGGCCAGCAGGTTGCCATGAACGTCGGAGAGAAGAGCGAGTTGGGTCATTGTGTCCTCCTTGAGGTGCGCGAGGTGCGACGCACTTCCAAAGATACTGTTGGCGAACTCGGTTTTCTAGGGATGAGACCCCACAAGAACGCCCTTTTAGTGAAGTAATTTCCCACTGAACAGTCAAAATGACCTGAAAAACCGCATTCTTGCCCCACCGGAAGGGGTTAGCCAACAGTATCTTCCAAAGTGCGTCGCACCTTGGGCATGTTCAACAGCCCCCAGACGAGGGCCAACAGAAGCAAAGTGAGTAACAGGTCCCGGGGCCGGGTCTGGCGGGCATAGTCGGAGGCGTCGAGCAGGAGGTAGTTGACCCACACGTGGGCCTCGTAGAGGGTCACCGCCGCCAGGGTGGACCAGCGGCCCCAGGGGCGGAAGCGCACCAGGCCCACCGCGCAGGCGACGAAGACGGCACCCCAGACGCCGCCCATCGCTGCCAGGTAGGTCAGCGGCACCGTCAACGGCAGGTCGGGCAGGAGGGCATTGTAATGCACGGCTACGCCCGCCCGCCCCAGGTTCGCCAGCCCCAGGGCCAGCACCAGGAGGCTCACGGCGATCACGCACTTCTGGGAGGGGGTGAGGCGCTTCCTACTCTTCGTCACCGAATCTTGTATTGCTTGAGCAAGTCAGTAAGCTGCTCGCCGTCGATCAGTTCAAGTGGCTTCCCTTCCGCAAAGCGCTGTGCTGCCTTTGTGAATTTTGAAGTAGTGATCAATATCCCCTTGTTTGCGGACTCCGCGTGCACAACGCCATACAGGTCACGCACAACAGGCTGTCCCACGGTGTTACTCCAGTCCTTGCATTGTATGATATACTTGCCAGAGAAGAGAGGTTGTGTACTTGTGGCTACAATATCTATGCCGCCATCAGTGGTAACGGATGTCGTAGTGGCCGAGAAACCCATTGCCTTCACCAGGCTCAGGCACAACTCCTCAAAGGCGATGCCTTTTGCTTGCGTGCTTGAGGCCCGTCTTTTCCTCGACTTGCTCCTCCTGCTTTCTTTCAAAACACCCAGTTCTTGGAGTTGTCCGGCCTTGGTGATTTCAAGGCTAATTCTCTCGTAGTCCGCCGTCCCCCCCAGTAGTTTATAGGCTGCAGCAAGGAAAAGCAAGGTATCAAGATCTTGCGGGTTGGAGCGAAGCCAGCGACGAAATTGTCGAACGGCTTCCTTCAGTGCCGTATCTGCCAGCGCTGTTTCTCCCTTGGACTTGGCGTCGCCTTTCAAGCATCCAGAACTCCAGGCAATGTCATATGTCCCCATTGCAAGGCTATATGTCGCCACTGCATAAAAGAAATGCGCTACGCCACTCAAGAATGCCGTATCAAGGCCCAGCGACATAGCATTCAAGAACTCTCCCGCAATCTTGGTAAGACGCCGAATACGGTTTCCCGACAAAGTGCCACCCCATTGATAAGAAGTCACGTGGTGCATGGGGTCTAGCCACCAATAGGTTAGATGCCTAATAACCAAACATACTCCCAACTCCAAGTGCGCCTGAGCATCTTGAGGGTTGACTTTTAGCCATGTCTCTAGTACTTGAACACATGGATTTTGATAGATGCTCCTCTTGAGGTAAAATAGGGCCAAGTTCACCTTTGTAGGAGGGGGAGAATGCCCAAGAAAATTTATATCGTCGATTTGACGGAAGAAGAGCGT
>Ga0307430_1000583_pt1 | contig 31025 bp, 32 predicted proteins | sample SalMarWE160130MG_FD_202159 | JGI IMG/M metagenome (GOLD analysis project Ga0307430, IMG submission 202159) | Salt marsh sediment microbial communities from the Plum Island Ecosystem LTER, Massachusetts, United States - WE1603-130 | ecosystem: Environmental > Aquatic > Marine > Intertidal zone >...
CCATTCCTGATGTTTAATCTGTTGTTAGTCATTAAGACAGGAATTTTCCATAACCAATTACCGGCACAAAAGTAATAAAAAATATAAAAGCAGAATTGTTTAAATAATTTAAAATCCTGACCGGGATCTTTTGTAATATTTACATCCGATTATCTTATTTCATAGTATTCGGAAGGAATATAACTGACAGTTCTCTGTTCCTTATCACTTGTGGGTTTCCACCCCCATACAAGATATAATACTATGAATCCCAGAATAAATGCCAGTATCACATGCCATCCTTTTTTTACCCACAGAACAACATTGCGAGCATCCTGGAATTTGTTGGTTATTGCCACACCGGCTGAGGATCCGAACCACACCATTGATCCTCCAAAACCAACAGTATATGCCAGCATTCCCCAGTCGTAGTTGCCCTGTTCCAGACACAGTTTTGTAAGAGGTATGTTGTCAAAGACTGCTGACAGGAAGCCAAGTGCCAGGGCAGTAAACCATGATGCATCAGGAAGTTCTTCAACAGGCATCATCGATGCACACATAACAAGTGATAACAGGAAAATAGTACCTTTTAATGCTCCGGGCACCTCTTTCCATGGTACAGGTCTGAGTAGCAAGCCAAAAACGATTGCTATCCAGACTCCGAGTGCCGGCATACTGTATAAAATATTTGAAATGATAGCACCGACAAGGATCAGAACAACATGTACAAGCTTTAACCAGTCAATCCGGATATCAGGAGGAGCATCCGGCTGGATCCTGTGATATTTATCCTGTTGATGGGCTCCGATCCATGCAAAGAACAATAAAGCTGCAAAGGCTGCAATGTATGCATGTAGAACGTTAAGTGCAGAGACCCCGTCGATCCACATCATTGTTGTTGTCGTATCACCAACCACACTTCCGCTGCCTCCGGCATTACTGGCTGCAACCATTGCTGCTATATACCCTAAATGAACCTTATTTTTGAATACTACCAGGGCAATTGTCCCGCCAATAAGAGCAGCGGCAATATTGTCGAGGAAAGAAGAAAGTATAAAAATAAATATCAGCAGAATAAAAGGGCCTTTCCAGTCATTTGGAAGATATTTTGGTAGCAATTCCGGAATCCGCGACTCTTCAAATATCTTTGACAGTACTGCAAATCCCAGCAGCAATCCCAGCAGGTTTAGAAGAATACCCCATTCTCCATCTCTAAGCTCCTTATTCATAATTTGTTCACCAAACGGCGTGTCACCGAACAGGTGTTCACCTAAATGAAATCCGGGATCAAAAATGAATTTATATGATAGTAATACAACAAGACCGGTAACTGCTACACGGAAGGTATGCTTATGAAAAAGAGCAACCCCCACAAGAATTAGTGCGAATATTATAAATTCAATACGCACCGGCCCCAACGTTAGCGCCTCTCCGTTTGATCCAAAAAGATAAACAGGAATCATTAATGATATCATAAGCAGAAATACTCTTCTGATGTTCTTTGAAAGAAAGTTACGGGTAAGATTGTACATAAAAACGGAATATTAAAATAAGGAGATATATTTCTTATCCGGCCGCCAAATTATATATATTTTATGAATTAAAATCCATTCATCATATTGTTTTTATCATACAGACCTGAATAATAAATTTGAGGTCTTACCGGCAGATAATCTATTAAATTTAATAATTTTGCATGCTTATTTAGATTAAATATAATTAGTATTAAACAATTCGGGTCGTTGTTAGTTTATACTTAGGAGTGAGGGTCCGCCTTAAAAATGGATAAAGATCAGGATAAGATAATAAATGATGTAACCTATGGTGAGTACAAGTATGGTTTCTATTCCGATATTGAAATGGAACAGATTGCCAGAGGTCTCAATGAGGAGATTATCCGGACCATTTCAGGAAAGAAAAGTGAACCGGACTGGCTTCTTGAATTTCGCCTGAAGGCCTTCCGTCACTGGCAGACCATGAAGATGCCGCAGTGGGCAAACCTGAAAATTCCTGCCATTGATTACCAGGACATCATCTATTATGCGGCTCCAAAGAAAAAAGCATCCCCGGAAAGCCTTGATGATATCGATCCCGAACTGAAAAAAACATTTGATAAGCTTGGAATACCTCTTGAAGAACAGAAACAGCTTTCAGGGATTGCTGTTGATGCTGTAATGGACTCAGTATCAGTAAAAACAACCTTCAGGGAAACACTGGCAGAATCAGGTATTATCTTCTGCTCATTCAGCGATGCAGTAAAGGAATATCCCAAACTGGTTAAAAGATACATGGGTACAGTAGTCCCTTATACCGACAATTTTTTTGCTGCTCTCAACTCGGCAGTATTCAGCGACGGTTCATTCTGTTATATCCCGAAAGGAGTAAGATGTCCTATGGAGCTTTCAACATATTTCAGGATAAATGCCGCCAATACGGGTCAGTTCGAGAGGACACTTCTTGTAGCTGATGAGGAGAGCTATGTAAGTTATCTCGAAGGCTGTACAGCTCCGATGCGTGATGAAAACCAGCTTCATGCAGCTATAGTTGAAATCATTGCTGAGAATAATTCTGAAGTTAAGTACTCAACAGTACAGAACTGGTACCCGGGCGATAAAGAGGGGAAAGGCGGGATATTCAATTTTGTGACCAAAAGAGGTCTCTGCCGGGGTGATAACTCGAAGATATCCTGGACACAGGTTGAGACTGGATCTGCTATCACATGGAAATATCCGTCATGTATACTTCGCGGCGATAATTCAACCGGCGAGTTTTATTCTGTTGCCGTTACAAACAACCATCAGCAGGCGGATACCGGGACCAAGATGATACATATAGGCAAGAATACAAAAAGTACTATTATATCAAAAGGTATATCTGCAGGTGAGGGACAGAACAGCTACAGGGGCCTGGTGAAAGTATTGAAAAATGCAACCGGTGCCAGGAATTTTTCACAATGCGACTCACTGCTTCTTGGCGATAAATGCGGTGCACACACCTTTCCTTACCTGGAGGTTGATAACCAGACAGCCATCGTTGAACATGAAGCTACAACATCAAAAATAGGAGAGGACCAGATATTTTACTGCAACCAGAGAGGTATATCAACAGAAGATGCAATCGGGCTCATTGTAAACGGGTATGCCCGGGAGGTGATAAATAAGTTACCCATGGAATTTGCCGTTGAGGCACAGAAGCTTTTACAAATAAGTCTTGAGGGCAGTGTAGGGTAATACCCGGTTTTTAGTCTTTCAGGCAACGTACAGAATACCCGTATTTCTTATCATCAGTTGAAACGCCAACATCTCCGCTCTGGAAATCTAAGACACGTGAATAAGCAGTTGATTCCTCGTACTCTGTAGAACTCCACCAATAACCATAATACTTAAAATTGAAATAGTGACCCTCTGTTGAGCGGTGACCGCCAGGGAAGGCTGAGAATCCAAAATTATCAGTACCATATTGAGTATCATCAGCTCCCCATAATGGTTGTTCATCCGTGGCACAGTCCCCCCCAAGAGGAGAATCGATTTGACGACATGATTTTAGCTTGTTGCCAACATTATCGGTATTCATTTCGTCATAATTGTTAATCAGATATTCTGTCAGTTGATTCCAGTCTTCGTTTGTCGGGACTCGCCAGCCATCAGGGCAAAGACCGGAAGAATTATTAACTGCATGCCAGTTGTATAGCAGACCGTAGGTTTCACGCATCTGCATATCGGAGGAAATGCCATCGACTAAGTAATCGGGGTATACGGCATAGGCACCTGAAGTAGCTGTTTGCCAGTTAGTGTCATCTCCTCCTGTTGACATGTTTGTACCATCTTTATAATTTGTGGTACACAGATTCTCGGCCATCCATTCCTGACCGCCTATTATAACTGTGGTATAATTATTACCGTCGATATCGGTAACACCGTCTCCATAAGTTATATAGTTGCCATATTCTTCAAGGGTTTTAAACATTACCTGGATGCCATATCCCGTTCCGACGCTGTTAGTAGCATAAGCACGGACATAATATGTCGTACCTTGTTCGAGATTGATAATAGTGCTTGTAAAAGTTCCGTCACCGGAACCTTCATCGGTATATCCTATATTATTTTCAATTGTAGGATTTTCATCGGTGTTCCAGCAAATTCCCCTTGTTGTGATCTCTGAACCTCCGTCACTCGTAATATCACCTCCTGAGACTGCTGTATAAGTAGTTATCCCCGTAACTTCGGCTGTAGTAATAACGGGGATGGTCGGGGGAAGAGTCTTAAAAGAAACCTGGTTGCCGTATGCGGTCCCGGTGCTATTAGTAGCATAGGCCCTCACAAAGTAGGTCGTCGCAGGGTCCAGGCCCGAGAGATAATTGACAAATGAACCAGTACCCGGATTAAGATCTATAGTTTTCTGATCTAATATAGTCGGATTTTCCGTGGTGTTCCAACAGATTCCCCTTCCCGTAATTTCGGAGCCACAGTTATCGGATATATACCCGCCCGCCTTGGCACTATCCATGCTTATACCCGTAACCTGTGTTGTTGTAAGTACCGGGACTTTGAGTTCAAGTGAAGTGAATGTTTTAATCTTACCATATATTGTTTCAGTACTTACAGAGGCATAGGCCTTGAATTCATAAAGGGTGTTGGGCAGAGGATTGCTAAGACTTATTTCGAATACTGCCTCAGCAACGGCAGAGCCCGGTGATATATTCGTGAAACTGCTGCCTGATTGTTCAGTATTTCTGAAAGCGATACCATAATCTGTAACTGCCCCCTTTCCGATGTCAATTATCTCGCCTTTTAGTACAACTTCATCATAGCTTATATTCTCTTCAAGTACATCGAGCGTAATAACTTTAACTATTCTTTCCGGTTTCTTACAATCGCCAAGGAATAATGATACAAATAAAATTATTAAGCTTAATATGATATATCCGCAAAATACTCTCTTCATTGGCAGTTTATTGCTTTAAAATAAAAATAAAATCACCTCCTTCATCGCCTACTCCCTGGATAACTCCTGTACGCGGTATAGAAGGACTGTTGTTTTCCACTGCCACACGTATCCTGCTGTACAGGCTTTCAGAAGGAAGATATTTATCATTGTTATTCTCAAGCCTGTCGAGCAGGTATTCGATAAAAATACTCTGATCCGGCACCTCTGATAATGTGCCGCTGGTAATGGCTTTACGGCTGGGTAACTTGTATAGCTCCTCAATACTTTCTGATGCATCATTCATCACGTTGCGGGATTTGAAAATAGAACCCGCGAAACAGGCGTCTGATATCAGGAGTGTATGTTTCGATTTAATTGCCTTCAGATAATCTACAAGGGTACTGTTGGGGAACCATGCCGCGCGGCTCTCCTTCCTGGCATCTGATGGCAGCCAGTACCCGAGTTGTGAATCTTCTTCCCAAAGCCCGTGTCCGGCATAAAAGATAAGCAGATTGTCGTTCTCCGAGACTTTCGATGAGAGTTTATCAAAAGCAATATAAAGATCTTCCCTTTTTGGATTCAGCAGAAGGTTAATGTTTTCTTTTTCGAATGTATATTTATCAGATAATACGGTGTAAACGGATCTGGCATCTCTGATTGCATTTTCAAGATCCTCACCCATAGCCGGATAGCTGTTTATACCAATTATGAGGGCATAATATTTCCCTGTGCTGATTAATCCACCGGCAAGACTTTTCACAGGAGATGTATAATAGATATTATAACTGTATCTTCTGGCTATCTGTCCATTCTTTAGAATGTCAATGTTAATGGTATTTGGTCCGGGATTAAGTTCAACTTTCTGCCAGAAGAAATTACCATCCATATTTACAACAGCCATATTATTGATATTTACCTTTATATGGTTGTTGAAATTCTCAATTTCACCTGCCAGATCGAAGGAAGCTTCAGGCGTCACAAAAACCCTTGACACATCCATGAGGGGCTGATGCAGAACCATTACCGGTTCTTTTTCAGGAATATTATTTATATATATGGTCGATTTTTCGCTTTTAATCTGGGCAAAAGCACCTGAAAAACAAAGAGTTAAGAACGAAGAAATGATGATACATGCTGCATGTTTTTTCATGATGGATGTTTTAAAATGTCCATTTGGCGTAAAATTGTATCCCGTAAATATCATTTGTTGACATTCCGGCATTAAAATTATCAGATCGTGAAGCAGGGATAACGGAAGACCATATAAGGTTTACCGCCCATACGCCTGCTGCACCGTATATGAAATACTGAGCCATTTGATATGACTTTTCCGAGTCATCGTATAACCTGTCACTTTCAGTTTTTATTTCTGATCCAAGGTATTGGTCATACTTTTTATTATAATCGTATAAAAAATAACCGGAAGCTACGAGCCCTCCATATCCTAATACACCGAGTAACAGGGGAAACCCTTTTCTGGTGACTTTCTTCTGTCCCAGTCCGGGGAAAACAAATGAGGAGGCAATTATATTGCCCCTGGAATATATTCTGAGGGGTGGCGTAACAGATGCGTCGTTATCTATGTTTTTAGCCACCTTCCCGATTTCGGCCTGGAGGTCTTCATTATATCCTGTTGAATCAGCTTTACCGGTACGGGTTTGAACTTCTGTTTCAGCTGTTATATTCTGAGCCTTATCGGCAACTGACTTCTGAACTACAGGTTCATTAATAATTACCTGTTCAGCAAAAATTTGTACATCTACATTGCCATTTATCCTGAAATTATCACCTGCAAGATTCCAGATGATACTTTTATTGTTCCCGCATTTGATATTATTCCCTAAATCTCCGGTTATATCGGAAACTTCGATTATAGTGCCGTCCGATTTAAATATGCGGGGATTAATATTAAAAATTGCCTTATCAGGACAATCTCTTATATCAAAAGTAATGATCAGTGTATCATTAAAATATGTAAGGCCGGGCTTACTGACAGACGCCTGTGCCTGAGAGAATACCTGCAGGTTAAATACAAAAATCAGCGGTACTATTAGTTTTATGATCTTCACTGGCCGATGAATGGAGATGACAATATACATATTAAATGAGAAAAGCACAAAGATTCAGATGTTTCATTAGATAAGTCTTTGACGAAAGGAGCAAAAGTGTTTGTTAACGCATGTTCATAACTCAGTTAAGGCGGATATCAGGCTTCGTGCCGGCGGAGAGAAATGAATTGTAAAACATGGATTTACAAATTCATTTTTACAGAATAAATTCAACTGTTGAAAAGCATATATCTTAATATTTTAATAATTTTGCATGCTTATTTGGATTAAATACAATTAACATCAAACATTTTGATTTGTAGTTAGTTTATAATTATTAGAGAATTAGCTTTTTGAAGATGTATATTACAAGGCAATAGGGTGAGTACTTGTTAAGATAAAAGATAAAAGTAAAAAGATAAAAGTAAAAAGATAAAAGTAAAAAGATAAAAGTAAAAAGATAAAAGTAAAAAGATAAAAGTAAAAAGATAAAAGTAAAAAGTAAAAATTATAATGCTGATTATTAAAGATTTACATGCTGCTATTGACGGGAAGCTAATCCTGAAAGGTATCAGTATTGAAGTTAAGCCCGGTGAGATACATGCTATTATGGGACCAAACGGTTCGGGTAAAAGTACTCTTGCAGCGGTTCTTGCAGGTAGGGAATTAGTTGAGGTAACCGAAGGGACTGTAACTTATGAAGGGAAAAACCTGCTGGAAATGGCTCCCGAGGACCGGTCGAAAGAAGGTATTTTCCTGGGGTTCCAGTACCCTATCGAAATACCAGGGGTGAGTATGGTTAACTTCATGAAAACAGCAGTCAATGAGCACAGGAAACATAAAGGCCTGGAACCTCTTTCTGCGTCGGAATTTCTGAAACTTATGCGTGAGAAAAAAGAGATGGTTGAGATAGATTCCAAACTGGCCAACAGGTCTGTTAATGAGGGTTTTTCAGGTGGAGAAAAGAAGAAAAACGAAATATTTCAGATGTCTATGCTCGAACCGAAACTGGCAATTCTTGATGAGACCGATTCAGGTCTTGATATTGATGCTCTCAAAATTGTCGCTAACGGTGTCAATAAGCTTAAAAGACCTGATAATGCAACAATAGTTATTACTCATTACCAGAGACTTCTTGATTATATTGTTCCCGATGTTGTACATGTACTGTATGATGGCAGAATAGTCAAAACAGCCGGGAAAGAACTGGCTCTTGAACTTGAAGCAAAAGGATATGACTGGATAAAACAGAGTGTTGAAAAGAATGAACTGTCATGAATGATCTTTACGAAAGCTCAGGCCGTTATTTAAGCCTTTATGATGATAACATAAAGAGGATATCGGAAAATTCTGCTCCCTTTATTAACTCATTTCGTGAAGAGGCAATTGCTAACTTTGTTAAAACAGGAATCCCAACACGGAAAAATGAAGCTTACAAATATACAAACCTGGATGCCTGGTTTAAGCACGAATATAAAAACTATTTTATTCCTGATAAATCAGATTTTGAGAAAGCAGAGGAATTCAGATGCGATGTCACAGATCTTGATACATATGGGATAGTCCTTCTTAATGGCTTTTATCCGACAATAAACGGCAAATTAAGGGAACTGCCCGGCGGCATACAGATTGGCAGCCTTAACGAAGCTGCAAAAAAATTCAACGGCAGAATCGAAAAACATTATGGAAAATATCTAAACGGAAACAATGACGGACTGGTTCATCTTAATACAGCCATGGCCTCCGACGGGGTTTTTATATATGTCCCTGCAGGAACGGCTCTTAACAGGCCGGTACAGGTAGTCAACCTTGTCCAGTCTGATAAGGATATGTTCAACCAGCACCGTAATCTTATAATTGTTGAAGATAATGCCGATTTCACACTTATAATATGCGACCACACACTCTCTCCTAACAAATTCCTTACAAATGCTGTCACTGAAGTATTTGTTGGCGAAAATGCTCATTTCGATATTATGCGAGTACAGAATGAGCACAATAATGCATGCAAGATCACACATACCTTTATTCATCAGGAAAAGAACAGCAGTGTATCTTCAAATAACATAACACTTCACGGAGGACTCGTCCGTAACAACACTTATCACTATCTTGGCGGTGAAGGAGCCGAAAGCAATTCGTACGGATTGTTTCTTGTCGATAAATGGCAGCACGTGGATAATTATGTGAATGTCGACCATGTATTCCCGAACTGTAAAAGTAACCAGTTGTTCAAGGGTGTTCTGGATGAAATGGCAACAGGAGCCTTCAATGGAAAGATATATGTGCACAAGGATGCCCAGGGAACAGTGGCTTACCAGAAAAACAATAATATTCTGCTCACTGACGATGCAAAAATGGACACAAAACCGCAGCTTGAAATATATGCCAATGATGTCAAATGCAGTCATGGTGCCACGGTTGGCAGACTCAATGATGATGCACTGTTCTATATGCAGTCAAGGGGAATAAGCAAACGTGAAGCATTACTGATGCTAATGTTCGGATTTGCACATGAAGTGATACGCAATATCAAAGTGAAAGCCCTGCAGGAAAGAATGGACAACCTTGTAATGCAGCGCCTGAAAGGAGAACTGTCACGCTGTGCCATCTGCATGGTTAAATGCGGTAATATGTAATATTTTGAAAAGTATCTCAGAAATAAGAGCCGATTTCCCGATACTTGGGAGGAAAGTATATGATAAACCGCTTATATATTTCGATAATAGTGCCACAACACAGAAACCTCTGTCTGTGATAAACGCTGTAAATGAGGTGTTTACAACCTATAACAGCAATATACACCGGGGAGTGCATGCCTTGAGCGATCAGGCATCGGAAAAGTATGAAGAGGCAAGGGAAAAGGTACGCTCTTTCATAAATGCTCAGCGGAAAGAAGAAATTATTTTTACATCAGGAACAACAGGTTCAATAAACGGTATTGCATTTTCATTCGGTGAACGATATATAAAGAATGGAGACGAGATCATTATAAGCCACCTTGAACACCATGCCAATATTGTACCGTGGCAGATGATGTGCGCGCGTAAAGGAGTAAAGATCCGTGTGATACCGGTAAATGATAACGGTGAGATACTTTTTGATGAATACCTTAAGCTCCTCTCTCCAAAAACGAAGATTGTTGCCGTTACACAGGTATCTAATGCATTGGGAACGATTCTTCCTGTAAAAAGGATCATCGAAGCCGCTCATTCAATGGATATACCTGTGCTTGTTGATGGTGCCCAGGGTATTCAGCACGGACTGGTTGATGTTACTGATATGGATTGTGACTTTTACGTTTTTTCAGGCCATAAGATATACGCTCCAACAGGAATAGGTGTGTTGTATGGCAAAGAAAAATGGCTTTCTGAACTTCCGCCATACAAGGGCGGCGGCGACATGGTGGCAAATGTGACATTTGAAAAAACCACCTTTAATGAGCTTCCGTTTAAATTTGAAGCAGGTACAACAAATTTTGCAGGTGCCATAGGCCTTGGAGCCGCTATTGATTATGTACAGTCTATTGGCCTGAAGGATATCGAAAAAAGAGAATGGGAGCTTCTTGCCTATGCAACGGAAAGACTCGCTGCAATCAAAGAACTGAAAATATACGGGATATCCGACAGGAAGATACCGGTTATATCATTCCTGCTTGAAAATATTCACCAGTATGATACGGGAATGGTTCTCGATAAACTGGGCATTGCCGTTCGAACCGGTACCCATTGCGCCCAGCCGATAATGGAACGTTTCGGTATTGAAGGAACCGTCAGAGCATCAATGTGTTTTTATAACACCAGGGAAGAGATTGAAACTCTTGGCACGGGAATTGAAAAGGTGCTGAAGATGTTTTCAAAATAGATAAAATGTCAGTTAACGAAGTTCAGGATACTATCATTGATGAGTTTTCAGCTTTTGAAGACTGGATGGATAAATACGATCTGCTGATAGATTTTGGTAAAGAACTGCCCGACATTGATCCCCTATTCAAAGTGCAGGATTACCTGATTGATGGCTGCCAGTCAAAAGTGTGGCTTCATCCGGAATTTAACGGCAGCAAAATCAAATTCACTGCCGATAGTGATGCATTAATTACACGGGGCATCATTGCACTCCTGATAAAAATCCTTACTGACCGCACACCCGATGAAATAATCTCAGCTGATCTGTATTTCATCGACAGGATAGGATTGAAGCAGAACCTCTCACCAACAAGATCGAACGGCCTCTTATCAATGATCAGGCAGATGAAACTGTATGCAATGGCATATAAGGCAACAGGCGACAGGCATGAGGTAGCCGGCGACAGGAAAAATTAAAATGAATTATCAGGAAAAACTATGGATGCTTCTGAACAACTTGAGATAGAAACCAGGATAACGGGAGTACTTAAAAGCATTTATGACCCTGAGATTCCTGTTAATATTTACGACCTTGGCCTGGTTTACAATATTGAGGTTGATGATGACAATATAGCTCATATTCTGATGACTCTTACTGCACCCAACTGCCCTATGGCAGATCAGCTTATCGAGGAGGTAAAATATAAGGTGATGGGTACAAAAGGAGTGAAAGAGTGTGATATTAAACTTACTTTCAATCCTCCCTGGGATAAAAGTATGCTGAGCGATGAAGCAAAACTCGAGCTTGGGTTTCTTTAATAAACAGCAATGGGAAAGGCAAAGAATAAAAATCTGTCTGACCTTATTAAAGCGAAAGCTTTTAAACTTGGATTTGATATCTGCGGCATAGCAAGGGTTCGAGCGCTTACGGATCACGGATCTGTATTAAAAGCCTGGCTTAAAGCCGGTATGAATGATAAGATGGGCTATCTTGAAAGGGAGCCGGAAAAAAGATTTAATCCGGAACTCGTATTCCCGGATACAAAATCGCTGGTAGTAACAGGGATCAGCTATTATTCAGAAATTAAACAGAAAGAAAAAGGAGTTCCCATCCTTTCAAGATATACATACGGCACTGACTATCATGATGTCATTATTCCAAAGCTTGAAAAACTGCTGGCATTTGTGAAACAGGCACTTCCGGATACTGAAGGGGAAGCGTTTTCCGATACAGGATTTCTTCATGAAAAATCCTGGATCAGTGAAGCAGGTCTGGGCTGGCAGGGCCGTCATTCAATAATGATTAACAAAGAGATCGGTTCGTACTTTTTCATAGGCATTCTTATGCTGAATATCGAATTGGATTACAATGAACCATTCAAAAGTGATTGCTGTGGTAATTGCAGATTATGCATTGATGCTTGTCCGACCAGTGCAATAAATGATAACAGGACCATTGATGCCCGGAAATGTATTTCGAACCTGACTATTGAGAACAGGGGACCAATACCTGAAGAGATTGTTCCGAAACTGGGAGGGAGAGTATATGGTTGTGACAGGTGCCAGGAGGTATGCCCCTGGAATAAAAACTTAAAACCAAATTCTCATCCGGAATTCATAATTGATGAAAAGATAGCAGGAATGAACCGTAAAGAATGGAAATCACTTACAGAAGATCAATTTAAGAAGCTCTTTAAAAAGACTGCTCTCAGCAGGATAAAATACGATGATTTTAAGAGAAACATTTCAGACGCACTGAAGTCCACTGGTTATCAATAATATTTGATTTTCCAGTCTGTGGTCCTCTGTTTGACTGAAAGTGCCGGTATAAATACATTATTTATCTTTAATAACAGTAACAACTACCTCTCTCCGGCTTCTTGGCCCGTCAAACTCACAGAAAAAAATATTCTGCCATGTCGACAGTCCTGCTTTCCCGTTTACAACCGGTATTGTTTCCGATGCACCGATAAGTCCTGCCTTAAGATGTGAATCACCATTATTGTCCTGGCGATCATGCTCCCAGATACCCGGTGGAATTAACCTGTTAAGCAGGGTAATAACATCATTCTGAACCGACTGGTCCCAGTTTTCCTGAATCATTATCGCGGCAGTCGATCCCCTTGCATATACCGAGGCAATTCCACTACTGACATTGCTTTCCATGATTGCTTCCTGTACATTTGAGGTAATATCGTACAGACCGTATTTTTTGTCTGTCCTGAGTGTAATTATCTTTTGCATGGTTGTTTTATTGATAAAATTAGTATATGTTTTTTACCTTGCTGTCAAAATTACGTCTTATTATTAGAAAACATAAAGGATCTTGATTGATCATAATATAATAGAAGAGTGCAGGAAAGGGAATCTGAGCTATTTCAGGGAACTGGTGGGAATAACCTCTCCTTTTGCATTCTCGGTAGCTTTAAGGATGCTCGGTGATGAAGAACTGGCAAAGGACATTGTACAGGAAACAATGATTACAATGTGGCAGAAGATAGGAAAAATAAAATCCGCAAGTTCTTATAAAATGTGGTTATACCGGATAGTCATCAATAAGTGTTACGATCAGTTGCGAAGAAAAAAGAAGATTAATGAATACAAATTTGATGAATCAGGATGGGCATTCATTTCAAATCACATATCAGAAGAGTCTGTCAGTGAGATGGAAAACAGCGAAACAGCCCGGGTTATAAAAATCCTGACAGAGAGCTTGAGCCCGAAACAAAAAGCTGTCTTTGTTCTGTGCGATCTGGAAGAGATGACACTGGATGAGACATCTTTCATAACCGGGATGAATAAAGTAAATATTAAGGCAAACCTGCATTATGCAAGGGTGAAAATAAATGTTATGATTAAAAGACACATCTGAAATGAAAAGGGAAGAGGCAAAATATGATAAGATCCTGGATATCCTGAAAAGATCCAAACCTGTTTTACAAAATACCAGTGACCTGGAAGAGAATGTCATGAACATGATCATGCAGGAACAGAAGAAAAATGACAGATCCTTCAATGTTCTTGATTTCATTTTCGGATGGGTATATATTGGATGGGTAAGAAGATCTCTTATCGCCGCCTCACTGATCCTTATTATTGTATTCTCATGCCAGCAGACTATAATCCTGAAAAGGATCAATAATCTGGATAACCGGGCAATATTTATTGAAGATCAAATAGTTACAGGATCAGCAGATAATGCAGGAAGAACACTGTTTTACAGATTATCAGGACAGAAACTGCCTTCAAAGGGCATTACAATATCTGAAAAACAACTTGACCAGATTATGAATTCATACAACGAACTTGAGGAGAAGTACAGGGACCTTATCAAACTGATCGAGGAGGATCCTGAATTAAAAAATTATGTGGAAAGCAAGCTGAATGAAAAAAGTAAAAAGAAATTAAATCTATAACATCATGAAAAGAAAATCAATTAAAACAGTAGTCTCTATATTGCTCTTTACGGTAACATCATGCGGTGAACCGGAGACAATAGTAACAAATATCGTGCATCCCGACGGATCAGTAACGCGGAACCTTGAGATGAGAAGCGAGGGTAGCGAAATTGAAATATCTGATATCCAGGTGCCCTTCGACTCAACATGGATTGTCAGAGACTCTATTGAGATAGATGAAGACGGAGATACAACATGGATAAAACGAGCTGAAAAATTCTTTGCAAATGTGGATGAGATAAACAGGGATTATATGGCCGACAGCAGTGCTAACAGAGTGACTAAACGAAGAACAGAATTCACAAAAAAATTCAAATGGTTCAATACCGAATACAGATTTGCCGAAATTATTGAAAATACCATGTCAAACGGATATCCAGTTTCGGATTTTCTGAATGAGGAAGAACTTGACTGGTTCTATTCACCTGAAAATGTAACTATTGACAAATTATCAGGTCCTGACAGTTCGAAATATATAGCATTAAGTGACACCGTAGATGCTAAGACAGATAGATGGATTTATAAAAGTCTTGTCTCGGAATGGATAGCAAAATTTAAGGAACTGGCTAGTGGGAAACCAGAATTAGATGAGACTGTTGAGAAATTAAAAGAAAAAGAAGAAATGGTTGCCAGAATGATAATAGAAAATAATGAAAAATTTGACAGTCTCTGGTCAAACGGTATAATCCTGACAGAGTTGATTGGAGAAGAGAATGCCCAGAGATTCCAGGAAGAGGCTGACTCGGCAGCAGATATTGCCGGTGACTGCGTGTTGATAGATTTTGTGCCTTACACACTCAGCATCATAATGCCCGGAGAAACAATCGGGACAAACGGATTTATCGATTCAACTAAAGTTCTGTTATGGCCGACAAATTCCAGCTTTTTTCTTACTGAACCATACGTGATGTACGCAGAGTCGAAAACCCCAAACAAATGGGCATGGGTCTTTTCAGGCATTTTCCTGCTTTTTGTACTTGCCGGAATAATTTTCAGGGTAATAAAAAAATAATATAGTAAGGACGTAGCATGCTACGCCCTTGCAATATAACCTGCCCAAATCTAAAAAATGAGTATTATACCGGATAATCCTTAAGTATTTGCATAAGCTTCTGACGTGTAAAGAAAATACGGCTTTTAACCGTTCCAATCTTTAATCCAAGTTCATAAGCGATCTCCCTGTATTTGTAACCCTCAATATGCATCCTGAAGGGGATCCTGAATTCATCTTCGAGTGAATTTATAGCTCTTTCAATCTCACCTTCGGAATAATTCGATTCGGGTGAAATACTCCCTTTATCATTGGGCTGATTAATATAATAGAGATTCTGAGTGCCGTCAATAATTGTATTTTCCTTTATATTTCGCCTGTAATTGTTTATAAAGGTGTTTTTCATAATCGTAAAGACCCAGGCCTTCAGATTTGTGTAATCAACAAATTTATCCTTATTGGTTATTGCTTTCAGATAAGTATCCTGAACAAGATCAAGAGCAGTGTCATGATCAGAAGTAAGACTCATGGCAAACCTTTGAAGATTGGGCTTCATTCCGATTAAATTGCTGTTGAATTCAAATGTTGTCATAGCTCTTAAATTTTAATTGGAACAAATTTATACAAACAAAATAAGATATACAAATCTTAATATCTTAAAATCTTAATATTTCAGCCTGATTCTAAATAATATCATTTTGTAAAAATAATAAAAAGAGGAGGTTATATGTGATTTGAAGACTGGAATACAAATTACATCTAAATAACAGTTTATAATAAAAAACTTCCGGGAAGCAACTTTAAGAAGATATTACTGTAAATAGAGGAGATAAATCAGATCAACTTTACTATTTTTAAGGAAAAAAGTATGGAATACAGTATAAAGCTTAAGAACAACCGGGTTTTGAGAGGGTTTATATCAATTCCTTCAGATACTATTCGTGCCAATATTATATTAATACACGGGTTGGGAGGGCATATCCGTCGTTACGAAAAGTGGGTTGCAATGTTTAACAGCCTCTTACATTGTGCCATGAGTGCAGGCACTTATTCGCCGGCAAATGACCGGGAATTAAAAACAGCGCTTCTTCTGATGCATGGTTCGGATGATCAGATCTGTTCCGCTGAAGGAAGCCGCCAGTTTGCTTCCGGTACATCTTTAGTTGATCTTAAAATATGGGAAGGGGGATATCATGAGCTTCACAATGAGACTTTTAAGAATGATGTGTTTGCTTACCTGATTAACTGGATAAACAATAGACTTGCCTGATTAATTTGAGGACAATGGAACTGAGAACGACATTCAGCATATCACCTTCAGAGATAAAGATCACTTATGACGACAAGGTAGTTTTTATCGGTTCCTGCTTTGCTACCTCAATAGGCAGGCAATTTGAACTGGGGCATCTGTCAGTATTGATAAATCCGGCAGGTACTGTATATAATCCGGTATCGGTATGCAATACTCTTGATAAAATTACATACGGAATTCCATCTACTCAGGAGGATCTTTACAATAGGAATGGAACCTGGCTGAGTTTCGACCACCATACCGATTTTACCTCTGAAGATCCGGAGGAATTACTGATAACCATCAATGAAAGGTCAAAAAAGGCACTGGAATTCATGTCCGGAGCAAGCTTTCTTTTCGTCACTTTTGGTACCGCAGGGATCTACAGGTGGAAAGAGACAGGTAAGATTGTCTCTAATTGTCATAAGCTGCCGGCTGCGCTTTTTACACAGGAACTGCTGACCGTAAATGAAATAGTTGACCTGTGGGATGTTCAACTTAATAGGCTTAATACACTCTTTCCTGATTTAAAGGTAGTATTCACAATTAGTCCTGTCAGGCATTGGAAAGACAGTGCCCATGGTAACCAGGTGAGTAAATCGGTACTTTTTCTGGCCGTTGAAGAGCTTTTAAAACATTCTTCAAGGCCCGGATATTTCCCTGCTTATGAGCTTGTTATGGATGATCTCCGTGATTACCGCTTCTACAATGATGATATGCTTCATCTCTCAGCAGCAGCCGTGGAGTATATATGGAACGCATTTTCAGACTGTTATTTTGACACCGATACCAGTGATCTGTACAGGGAGATAGCTAAAATAACCAAAGCAATGTCGCATCGCATTCATTCAGGTTCAACTCAAAATCTGAAAACATTTGCAGAAACAATGCTGAAAAAGATTGATACCATAATCGCAAGAAAACCGTCATTAAGCTTCATTTCCGAAAAGAAATATTTTACGGATCTCATTAATCTTTAAAATATAATTACCTGTTGAAGCTTTTCTTGAACAATTAAAAACTATTATTGTTTGTAGAGTAAAAATATCAGGTCTTACCACAACCCTGCATATTGCTGACCCGGTTCTGGTCAGGGTAAAATAAGCAGGTTATCGTAGTTCATTAATATAACTAATAAACCCTGCCGGATCTCTGGTGATGGCAAGTTTATCAGAATAATCTTGTTCAGTTTCTCCCGGTGAATCGGCTATAATTATTTTTTTGATCATCAGCGATTTACCCAGATTTTTAAAATAAGAGATTTTTTTTGCGGCAAAGCCAAAAGAACTGGAATTGACAATAAGATAATCAAATGGTTTAATCTTATATATTTCTATGACTTCTGATGCAGGAAGAATACCCCCGGTAAAAATTACATCAAAACCGCGCTTTTTCAGAATATACTTGTAAAATAAGAAATTAATATCTGTTGTAAGGTTCTCTGAAGTATTTATCATTGCCACGGTTGAATTGTCTTTACCTGAAGGTGCAGGCAGTTTATTATCTTCAATAATTATAATCTGACTGATAATATTTCTGATAAACTGTTCCTGTGCTCTTGACAAACTACCTGTCTGCCAGAGGATTCTTGCCTTTTCAAGCAATGGGTGGAAATATCTTGTATAGGCTTGTTCAATACCAGGCTCTTTTAAATATAGAGTAAGAGCCTCTTTGAAATGTTCCTCGTTAAACTTTATGGCAGACATAAGAATCTTACCTGTCTGAAAATTCTGGTCTGAGTCATCTTTCCTGCTGCTTACCTTCATCACCTGATGTGTAAGTTCATCATCATTAAGGCGGGCAATCCGTGATATTTTATAACCATTCCTGTTAAGATATGAAACATTCAATATCTTTTTCAGGTCCGATTCATTGTAAGTTCTTATGTTTGAATCAGTTCTGTCTGGTTCAAGAACATTGTACCTCTTTTCCCAGATCCTTATGGTATGAGCTTTAATCCCTGAAAAGTTCTCGAGATCCCTGATTGAAAAAACACTGTTTCCTTCTTCCATGGCTGAAAAATGATATATATCGTAATTCAGGATAATCCCTTTGTAATAATAAACAACCGGATGATAGTTATTGTTTACTAAATGCCGGAGATAACCCTTAAAATTATATTTGACTGCGGAAAATTCCCCCGAATATCCGCTTTATTACTACTTAAAATCTTATTTTATTCAGATTGTTCAATCATTATCTTCTTAACGACTCTGGAATTATCGTTGAAAATGATCGTCACAAGGTACATTCCCCTTTGCGGGTTATCGAGAACAATCTTTATTAAAGTCAGAGGATTATTGTATTTAGCTCTGAATATGTCCTGCCCGATTATATTGGTGATCTTCACAAATGAGATCTCCTTATCGCTTTTGATCGTAAAGCGGTTTTCCCTGACGGGTACAGGATAAATATTAATATTTACATTTGAAGCCTCAGCTAATGCATGCTTCCTTATTTCGGGTGAAGTATAATTAACAGTATCCTTCTGTGCCTGAAGGTTTATGGTATAAATGAGCAGAAAAATAAAGAGGAGACTCTTTTTCATAGATACCGTTTTTATTTCTATATCAAAAATTGTGCTAAAGTTAATTATTTTTCATTGAAATTGTTCGGGGTGTGCCAATACCCTCTGTAAATCGTCAGTTGTATCAATGCTTATACTCTCCCAATCTGTGATTGCAGTACGAATCCTGAATCCGTTTTCGATCCATCTGTTTTGTTCAAGTGATTCAGCCTTTTCAAGGGAGCTCTCAGGCAGTTTTGTTATTTTCTTAAGGGTGGCGGTTCTGTATGCGTAGATACCGATATGTTTTAAAAAAACATGGTTTTTTGACCATTCAGATGGTTTGCAATCCCTTATAAACGGGATTGCAGCTCTGCTGAAGTAAATAGCATTTCCTTCTGAATCAAGTATAACCTTTGGATTGTTAGGATTAGAGATATCCTCTCCCGCCGCTGTTTTTCTTACAAGAGTGGCAATTTCAACCCTGTGGTCCTCGAAGCATGATTTCAGAAGGTTTATCTGTTCCGGTTTAATAAAAGGTTCATCGCCCTGTATGTTTACCACTACATCAATTATTTTACCTGTTTGTTCCATGATACTGTCAATTGCCTCTGCACAGCGGTCAGTACCGCTATAATGCTCAGAGGAGGTCATTACAGCATTGCCGCCAAATTTAAGTACTGCGTCATGAATCCTCATGTCGTCGGTTGCTACAAAGACTATATCAAGAGATCTGGATGCCTGTTCATAAACTCGCTGGACCATTGTTTTGTCACCAATCATTGCAAGAGGCTTGCCCGGAAATCTTTTTGAGGCGTAACGTGCCGGGATAATACCGGCAAACTGATAGTATTTCATATAGCGAATTTACGAAAAATGCATTTCCCAATGTTTTAAAAAAATCTTAAATTCGCACATTCGTTAAAGAGTATATGAAAGATCTTCAAAATATTAAACAGAGATTTGGCATTATCGGTAATTATGAGGGTCTCAACCGGGCAATTGACATTGCGGTCCAGGTTGCACCGACTGACCTTTCCGTCCTGATCACAGGGGAGAGCGGGACCGGGAAAGAGGTATTTCCTCAGGTGATACATAACCATAGCGTCAGGAAACATGGACCCTATATTGCTGTAAACTGTGGTGCTATTCCTGAAGGGACAATTGATTCAGAATTATTTGGACACGAAAAAGGTTCATTTACAGGGGCTACGGATAGCAGAAAAGGATATTTTGAAGTCGCCGACAAAGGAACAATCTTCCTGGATGAAGTGGCTGAACTGCCATTGTCAACACAGGTCAGACTCCTGAGAGTACTCGAAATGGGAGAATTTATAAGGGTAGGCTCTTCAAAAGTACAGAAAACGAATGTACGGGTGATCGCTGCCAGCAATATAGATGTTGAAAAAGCTATTGAAAAAGGGCGCTTCAGAGAAGATCTCTTCTACAGGCTCAATACCGTTCCTATAAGAATACCCTCACTTAGAGACAGGGGAGATGATATTTTTCTTCTGTTCAGGAAATTTGCAGTAGATTTTGCTGAAAAATACAGGATGCCTGCTATCCGGCTTGATTCGGAAGCAAAAAATATTTTAACGAATTATTCCTGGCCCGGTAATGTCAGACAACTGAAAAATATCACTGAGCAAATCTCAATAATTGAAAGGGACCGTGAGATAAAAGCTATTGTTTTAAAAACTTATCTTCCTGATTATGATGGAGTAAAGCTTCCAGCAGTAATAAAAAAGGATGATGAAAAATCATTCTCTTCCGAGCGGGAGATATTGTATAAGATCCTTTTCGACATGAAAAGCGATATGAACGACCTTAAAAAACTGGTATTTAATCTCTTGCAACGGGGAGAAGTAGATGTTGCATTTGATGAGTCAAACACACGGGTCATTAAAAATCTTTTCAGGGAAGCAGGTGAAAATATAGTATCGAATATCAAGGATGAAACAGAGGCAGATATTGCACTCAGGAAGGAGCGGGAGGATATACAGGATACTGAGGAAATAGTTGAAGAATCTCTGTCACTGGCCGATAAAGAGGTTGAAATGATAAAGAAAGCCCTCGAAAAATTTAATGGGAAACGTAAACTGGCAGCTAATGAGCTGGGTATTTCTGAAAGGACCCTCTACCGAAAGATTAAGGAATATGGTATTGAAATGTAATATAAGAATTATCCGGCCCAACAAGATCATTTTGTTATTTATACTTGCTGCCGGCATCCTCATTATGAATGGATGTAAGATAAGTTATTCATTTACAGGTGCCAGCATATCACCAGAAGTGAAAACGATAAGCATACAGTATTTTCAGAACAGAGCTGACCTGGTACAACCCAACCTCAGCCAGTATATTACCGATGCTTTAATAGATAAATGTAAGGCACAAACAAACCTCAGCGTGGTTAATGGTATAGGAGATGTGAATTTTGAGGGAGAGATTACCGGGTATAATACACGGCCTTCAACAGTAGCTGCTGATGCACGGGCAGCTACAAACAGGTTTACAATAACTGTAAAGGTGAAATTTACTAACGCCGTGGATCCTGAGTTAAGTTATGATCAATCCTTTTCACGTTATGAGGATTATGACAGTAGTAGCAATCTGAGCGACGTTGAGGATGAGCTTTCAGTCAAAATTGTGGAATTCCTGGTTGAAGATATATTCAATAAGGCATTTGTGAACTGGTAATAAACATGAACAGAAGCGATTTCCTGAAAATGATTAAGAATGCCGGTCCGTCAGATCGTCAGGCAACGGGAGAGGTAAATGAGATAATCGAGATTTTCCCCTATTGTCAGAGCGCTTATATGTTATTATTAAAAGGGCTGCAAAATACTTCTGATGTCAGATTCGAAAACCAGCTCAGGAGATCCGCCATGCGTATTGCCGACCGTGAGGTGTTATATTATTTTCTTAAAGAAGAAAAAGAGGTTAAGAAGGAACCGGAACCTGAAATACAGTCTCAAGATTTATCAGATAATGCTGTGCCTGACAGCCAGCAGGTTGTGATAGAAACAGCAAAGAACAGTGAGGATCTGATAAATGAAATAGAAAAGAGCGAGAGGGAAGGAATGCCGGAAGAAACCAGAGAAGATGAACTTCACTCCGGACAAAGGCCTGTATTCATTCATACCGAATCGGATAACGGAGATTCAGCAGCCTCCCTGTTTTTCCTCGATGATGAATCAGAAACTGAAGAGGAAAAGGTAGTATTCATGGATCCCGGATTTTCGGTTCCCGAGGAGGAAGAGATACTGCTGGAGCTGGATACTGAGAACCATATAACTTCATCGGATGAAGAAAGAGTGAAGGAGGAGCAGCATTATGTAGAAGAAGAAGAACAGTTCGGCATGAAACAAAAACAGTCGGAACTGATCGATAAATTCATTCTTGCCAACCCAAGGATTGAACCTGCCAGAGAAAAATCTGAAGCACCACAGGAGGACATTTCAAAACCCTTCATAGAAGAAAGGGGAGAATTTGTGACAGAAACGCTTGCAAAAATATATACCAGTCAGGGTTATTACTCAAGGGCTATAGATATTTTTGAGAAATTAAGTTTGAAATTTCCGGAAAAAAGCAGTTACTTTGCATCTCAAATTGAAAAGGTGAAAGAGTTAATAAAAAAATAGCCAGATGGGAATTTATATTTTTGTTTCGGTTTTAGTTATCATAGCCTGTATTCTTCAGGTACTTATTGTCCTCGTTCAGAATTCCAAGGGAGGCGGTCTTGCTGCCAATTTTACATCGACAGGACAGTCGATGGGGATACGTAAAACATCCGATTTCCTTGAGAAATCGACCTGGACTCTTGCCGGAGCGATACTGCTGCTCTGTGTTGTTGCCACGGCATCAATACCACGCGGCGATACTTCTGAACGTTCAAGAATTCAGAACCAGATTGATAACGCTGTGGATCCTAACGCAATACCTACACTTCCTACTGCAGTTCCACCGGGCACATCCACTCCTTCGACCGGTCAGGAGCAATCGGAAGAATAGTAATATATAGCGTGAAAGATATCAAAAGTGTCAGTTTGTCATATACTGACACTTTTTATTTGCTTAATGTCATATTTCCTGGTTTGGCATAGAATATGTTAAAGAGGCAATCGGCTAAAGAAGTCTAACTTTAAAACTAAATAGAAATGGCACAATTAAAAGGTAAAATTCTGGCAGGAAAGGTTCTCGTTAAACCCGACGAAGCTGAAGCTAAAACTGCCAGCGGGATTATTATTCCTGATTCTGCAAAAGAGAAACCCCGTCAGGGAAAAATAATGCTCGTGGGAGCATCAAAAAAAGATGAGGAGATGGAAGTCAAAAAAGGTGACATTGTCCTTTATGGTAAATATTCAGGACAGGAACTTACTATTGATGGAGAAGACTATCTGCTTATCTCACAATCAGATATTCTTTTTATAGCTTAATTTAAAAACCAAAAAATCTATACATTATGGGAAAAGAGATTAAATATAATATTGATGCAAGAGCCCTTCTTAAAGAGGGTGTTGATAAGCTGTCTGATGCAGTAAAGGTAACACTTGGACCGAAAGGCCGTAATGTTGTACTGGAGAAAAAATTTGGAGCCCCGCTGGTTTCAAAAGACGGTGTAACAGTAGCAAAAGAAATAGACCTGTCAGATCCCTTTGAAAATATGGGTGCTCAAATGGTTAAGGAGGTTGCTTCAAAAACCGGAGAAATTGCAGGTGACGGAACAACAACAGCAACAGTGCTTGCCCAGTCAATAATCAATGTAGGTCTTAAGAATGTAACGGCAGGAGCAAACCCCATGGATATTAAAAGAGGTATTGACAAAGCCGTGGAAAAAGTAATAAAACATCTTGCTTCGCAGGCACAGGTAATAGGTGACGATCTTGATAAGATTGAACAGGTCGCCAGGGTCTCGGCAAATGATGATAAGGAGATAGGTAAGCTGATTGCCGAGGCAATGAGCAAGGTACATAAGGAGGGTGTTATAACCGTTGAGGAATCAAAAGGTACAACAACATCTGTTGAAGTTGTGGAAGGTATGCAGTTCGACCGCGGATACATTTCTGCCTATTTTGTAACGGATGCTGAAAAAATGGAGACAGAACTGGAAAATCCCCAGATTCTTATTTATGATAAGAAAGTCTCTACAATGAAGGATATGCTGCCAATACTTGAATCATCGGCTCAAACCGGTCATCCCTTGCTTATCATTGCAGAGGATATTGAAGGTGAGGCTCTTGCTACACTGGTTGTGAACAGACTTCGCGGTTCACTGAAAGTGTGTGCAGTTAAAGCTCCGGGTTTTGGTGACAGAAGGAAAGAGATGCTGGAAGATATTGCCATCCTGACAGGTGGAACCGTTATCTCAGAAGAAAAAGGCCTGAAACTCGAACATGCTACACTCGATATGCTGGGAACAGCTGAAAAAATAGCCGTAAATAAGGAAAATACAACAATAGTAAATGGTGCCGGCGATAAAGAAATGATCAAAGCCCGTATAGGACAGATCAAACAGCAGATAAGCACCACTACATCAGATTATGATAAGGAAAAGCTCCAGGAACGACTTGCCAAGCTTTCCGGCGGAGTTGCAGTTCTTTATATAGGTGCTGCCTCGGAAGTTGAGATGAAAGAGAAGAAGGACCGCGTCGACGATTCATTGCATGCAACACGTGCTGCAATTGAGGAGGGCATAGTACCTGGTGGAGGTGTGGCGTATATCCGTGCTATTTCTGCTCTCAACAATCTTAAAGGAGACAATGAGGACCAGAATACCGGCATTGAAATTATCAAGCGTGCAATTGAAGAACCCTTACGTCAGATAGCTATTAATTCAGGAAAAGAGGGTGCAGTTGTTGCACAGACTGTGAAATCCGGGAAAGGTGATTATGGATATAACGCACAAACCGATAATTTCGAAAAACTCTATGCATCAGGGGTTATTGATCCTGTCAAAGTCGTCCGTGTTGCTCTTGAAAATGCAGCATCAGTTGCAGGAATGTTCCTGACCACAGAAGCTGTCGTTGTTGAGGAAAAAGAGGAGAATCCTCCGGTTCCACCCCAGGGAATGGGAGGCGGAATGCCGGGGATGATGTAATGCCCCCTGCCCCCTAAAGGGATTCGATAATATATATTTCCTGATGAAAACCGGGTACCAGACCCGGTTTTGTTTTTAATCCCCTTCAGGGGGTTGGGGGCATTTTTGATTTTTATATATTTGCACCTGATTTGGAATTAGCTCTCCTGATGAACAATATCCGTAATTTCTGTATCATCGCTCATATCGACCATGGCAAAAGTACCCTGGCCGACAGGCTTCTTGAAAAGACAAATACAATTGCGGAACGTGAATTCCATGATCAGGTTCTTGATAATATGGAACTGGAGAGAGAAAGAGGCATTACAATCAAGAGCCATGCAATACAGATGGAATACACTCACGAAGGAGAAAATTATTTCCTTAATCTTATTGACACACCCGGACATGTGGATTTTTCGTATGAAGTATCACGATCAATAGCTTCATGCGAAGGCGCTTTGCTTGTAATTGATGCAACACAGGGAATTCAGGCCCAGACAATTTCAAATCTTTACATGGCCATCGATCACAACCTCGAAATAATTCCGGTGATCAATAAGATGGATATGGCAAACGCGATGCCTGAAGAGGTTAAAGATCAGATAGTTGATCTTGTCGGATGTAGCCGGGATGATATTATTGAAGCCAGTGCTAAAACGGGAATGGGTGTTAACAGGATAATGGAGGATATTGTAAAGAAGGTACCTCCCCCCGGCGGCAATCCTGATGCACCTCTTCAGGCTCTTATATTTGATTCGGTCTTTAATTCATTCAGAGGCATAATTGCCTATTTCAAGATTATCAACGGGACAATACATAAATGGGACAGAGTAAAATTCGTAAGTACCGGGCATGAATATAATGCAGAAGAAATAGGTGTGCTGAAGCTTAAACAAAATCCAAGGGAGTTTTTGAGTGTCGGTAATGTGGGATATATTATTACAGGTGTTAAAATCTCCTCTGAAGTAAGGGTGGGAGATACTATAACACATGTAAAAAATCCGTGCGAAAAGGAAATTTCTGGTTTTGAAGAGGTTAAACCAATGGTTTTTGCCGGAATATACCCTGTTGATGCGGATGAATATGAGGATCTGAGAAACTCAATTGAAAAACTTCAGCTTAACGATGCATCACTGTCATTCATTCCTGAATCTTCGGCAGCTCTTGGTTTTGGTTTCAGATGCGGATTTCTGGGACTGCTCCATATGGAGATAATCCAGGAGCGTCTTGACAGGGAATTCGATATGGATGTCATTACGACTGTACCAAATGTTTCATTCAGGGTATTTACTACAAAAGGAGAGGTAATTGATGTACATAATCCTTCAGGCCTTCCCCCTCTTAATCATATAGAGCATATTGAAGAACCCTACATAATTGCCCAGGTAATAACATTATCAGATTATGTGGGAGCGATCATGAAATTATGCATTGACAAAAGAGGTACCCTGAAAAACCAGGTTTATCTTACAAGGGACAGAGTAGAATTAACTTTTAAAATGCCACTGTCAGAGATAGTTTTTGATTTTTACGACAAGCTGAAAAGTATCTCAAAAGGATATGCTTCATTCGATTACTATTACACATCATACCAGGAGGCTGATCTTGTAAGGCTCGATCTGCTTCTGAATGGTGAAATGGTTGACGCTCTTTCAACACTTATTTACAGGGGACATGCATACGATTTCGGACGTAAGATGTGTGTTAAGCTTAAGGAACTGATTCCGCGTCAGCAGTTTGATATAGCAATACAGGCTGCTATCGGCGCAAAGATCATAGCCCGTGAAACAGTTAAGGCAGTCAGAAAAGATGTTACAGCAAAATGTTATGGCGGAGATATAACCAGGAAAAGGAAACTGCTTGAAAAACAGAAGAAAGGGAAGAAAAGAATGCGGCAAATAGGGAATGTTGAAGTGCCGCAGAAGGCATTCCTGGCTGTTTTAAAACTGGATTAACCTTTAATGTTTTATTCTGAAAATTTTTCAGGGAATGGTGTTGATTACTAAAAATATATTAATTTGCCTTCAGATAACAGAGGGCAGATATTATAATATCAACCCTGATTATCTAACGTAACAATTTGCCCCGGTTTTCTCTTAAGAACCGGGGCATTGTTATTCAGGTAATCAGTTTATATCCTCTGCCATGAACATTAAGTATCTTAACCGACGGATCCTTCTTGAGATATTTTCGTAATCTGGTTATATAGACATCCATACTTCTGGCATTGAAATAGTTATCGTCGATCCAGATTGATTTCAATGCATAATTCCTTTCAAGAATTTCATTGCTGTGTCGGCATAATAATTCAAGAAGCTCGGATTCCTTTGTTGTAAGTTTAATTGAATTGTCGCCTGTTATAAGTAATTGTTTAAGAGGTTCAAAAGTATATTTCCCAATTGTATACCTGTCTTCCTTCTTATTTTGAACTGTGGCAGTTGTCCTCTTGAGTATTGCCTGTATACGGTACAACAACTCCTCCATTACAAATGGTTTTGTTATATAATCATCAGCACCAGTTTTGAAGCCCTCAAGAATATCATTCTTCTGGCTTTTTGCTGTCAGGAAAATAACCGGTATTAAAGGGTTTATCTTTCGGATCTCTCTTGCAAGGGTAAGTCCGTCCATTTCCGGCATCATGATATCAAGGATACAGAGATCATAGTGTTTTACCGAAAACGATTTAAGAGCTTTTACACCATTTTCAAAAAGCGATGTTTCCATGTGCTTTGCTCCCAGATAGCTTTTAAGCAGGGAACCAAGATTGCTGTCATCCTCAGCGAGAAGAATTTTTATACTTTTCATTTTTATCAGATTTGAGGAATGGAGAGTGTAAATTTTGTTCCTTTATTAATCTGGCTTTCAACTTTAATTGTCCCGTTATGTTCTTCTATTATCTTCTTAACATAACTTAATCCAAGGCCGAATCCTTTTACATTATGCAGATTTCCTGAATGGACACGGTAAAATTTATCATAGACTCTTTTTAAATTTTCTTTACTTATTCCTATACCGTTATCCTCAATAGCTATTATTATTCCCTTTTTTGTATTTCGTGTTGAAATATTTATTTCCAGCTTGTCTCCCGAATATTTTATGGCATTATCAATCAGGTTTGAGACTGCGTTGAGGAAATGCACCTCATCAATCCTTGCAAATCCCGATTCTGCCTTGTAATTTTTAATTATCCTCCCGTTTCTGCTGTTTATCTGGAGCGCAAAATTATCTATTGCAGTGTCCAGTATATTGTGAATATCCATACTGACAAGGGTAAGTTTCAATTTAGTATTTTCAAAAATAGCCATCTGCAGGACCTTCTCTACATGAAATTTGAGGCGCATGCTTTCATCAGAAATAACCCTGGAAAGATTTTCAATGTTTTTGTTTTTAGCCGGGATAGTATTATCCGCCATCATCTGTGAGGCTAATGAAATTGTGGAAATAGGTGTTTTCAGCTCATGGGTCATGTTGTTTATGAAATCATTCCTGATTTCAGAGATCTTTTTCTGGCGGAAAATCACGATAAAGGTACCTGTAGCAAGAATCAGTAATAACAGGGTGAAAAGAAGTGAGAGAAGACCAAGGCTTCCAATCTTTTCGAATTTATAGTGTTTTTCCTGAAGGCAGTACATTACCAGCTGATGTTGTCCGGGGACAGGGTCGTTGGGGAAAAGTTGCCGGATGAATTTATTGGTTCCGGGTTCATCAGTAAAGCCGGGAGTTTTCCATATGATCCCGGACTGCCCGGAGCGGATTGAAAATTCAAAGTCGAGATGAATACCTGCATTATTAAGTTCTTCCCGGAGCAATGATTGCAGGTTGCCCGGATCGATTCTTTCGCTTATATCCCGAGTTTCATGGAGGATCTTGTCCATGATGGTCTCAAGGAATATTATTTTATTGGATACTCTTCCTGTAAGCTCGGCACTTATCGATTCTGCCGAAGTTTCAATGGCATCAGCAGCAGGGAAGGATGTGGTATCTTCAGATGTTATATAGATCTTCTGACCTGAACTGGTTATTGTAATAGTATCATATGGGTTGTCAAGTCCGTACATATCAAGCAGATCGGAGTAGGGCTGGTAGATCCGCAGTCTTTTTGCAAGCGGAGAGTTTGCAGGAACCACGGCTGTGACCGGATCAGAAGCTGCTGTATCTATTTCTTCGACAATTCTGTCTATTAATTCTTTCTGTTCAAGTTCAAGAACAACAGCTTCAAGAGCTTTGTTTGCATTAAGGCGGAATTGCTGATCGGTTATTTTAATGGCATTGCGTATCCATGATAATTGTATAAGGATAAGTCCTGAAATCGCCAGGAAGAAAAAAACTGCCAATAGTACTATAGTTAACCGTTTCATATAGATGCAAAAGTACTTGTATATCAGTTATGAAGTTACTGTTTAACTTTCTTTAACAATATGTATAATGAAATTTCAATTGAGAATACAAGACCTGAAATAAAGTTAACTTTTGTTAAAATATTGTTAATATTCAACGGTTTACATTAAATTATTTGTTTAATAATAATATGGTGCATATTTTTGTAAAGCATTTGGCATGAAATTTGGTTTATAAAAAATAGAGGTTTTTTCATAGGTTAGGTTAGTTTTAGGGTTATCAAAAGAGAGTGCCGTCCCGCCAGGGACGGCACTTCTTTTTTATGTAAGGCCTTTCTGAAAAAAGGTATTACTGTTATTTATTTTTTTACTTCCTGTGATAATTGCTGTACCTTTCTTACATCCATATCTTTATACTTGGCAGTATTGAAAAGATGCTTCCTGATAAGATGTGATTTTTTTCTTTGGAGCCAGGTAAGGTTAATTACAAAAGATTTTCCGTCCTTGAAATTGAGCTTAACCTTCTTTTCTTTATGTGGCATAACAAGCTCTTTAATATTCTCCCACAGGAAGGTATGTTTCTTAGGTCTTATTAATCCGTACCGGAATTCTATTTTGTCATCGTCGATCATGAAGAAGAGATTTTTCCTTTTGATCGTGGCAAAAGCAGAAATAACACCTACAACAAAACTGATTCCGAATAGTGCTGCTGAGAATGAAGGTTTAATCTTATGGATACCAAAAACAGTGCTTGCCAGAAGGATACCCAACCCTCCTGCAAAAAACAAAAAAACAAATATCCATAAAAGGATTTTTCTGCTTTTTGAAAACTCCTCTTCCGATAAATTGTAAAACAAGGGTTCCATATTCTAATGGATTAATAAGTGATTTAAATTCTTGTCTTTTATCAGATCCAAATCGAGATTAAATACCGCTGTAATAAATTCATCATCTCGGAGGATTGATATAATATTACTGATAACAATTTCATTCTGGGGATCGTGGATCTGGAAAATATAGTCGATATTTTTCAGTTTTTTAAAAAGGAAAATTTTCTCCGATCGGTTCGATATCAGATCATAAATAAGATGCGGAGATGCTGAATTGTCAGAAAATCTACTGAAATTCAGCCCTTTACCGGATTCGTCATTAATTATGACCGGGGAGATATTTTTGAGAGAGATATTGAGGTGTCTGTTAAGAATAAGTGATAGCTTATAATCAGGTTCTGCTGATACTACACCCAGGAAATATGATTGGCGGTCCTCATTTATTCTAAGGTGTACCCTCTTGATTTTTGATGTGGTTCCCATAGATTCACCCTAACTCATAAAGATAAGAAAAAATCGAAGATACTATTCACATTCACCTGAAATATCTTTGATTCTTTCCCATGCAAGTCTGGATGCTTCCTGTTCAGCCTCTTTTTTTGATGTTCCCTGGCCATTTCCAAATTCCTTTTTGTCAATGAACAGAATAGTTGAAAACACTGATTTCTTCATTTCGAAATCATATTCCTCATTATAAGTAAAAACAAGATTTGCCTTAGTTTTCTGCACCCA
>Ga0307430_1000585_pt1 | contig 30988 bp, 27 predicted proteins | sample SalMarWE160130MG_FD_202159 | JGI IMG/M metagenome (GOLD analysis project Ga0307430, IMG submission 202159) | Salt marsh sediment microbial communities from the Plum Island Ecosystem LTER, Massachusetts, United States - WE1603-130 | ecosystem: Environmental > Aquatic > Marine > Intertidal zone >...
TCACTTTTATTTTCACCAAAGGATTTAGATTCGATAATTAAAAAGTCTGTAGAAAATTTATCAAAAAAACTATGTGAACTTCTGCCTACTGACTTTGTAAAAGGAGTTCTTGAAACTGCAAAAGCAGTTAAATACATTTTGAATGAAAAATCTGTAGCCCCTGAATTGCTTTCATTAACATTTAAACAATTTGGAATTAACCCTGATAAAATTTCTTCTGATTATTTATGTGGTAAATTTAATAATCTTAATCCACCGACTGGTAAGCCGGCTTTGAGAAACATCCCAATAAAAATAACAACTATTCAAAGTTCGAAAGGTCTTGCCGCTGATGTTGTATTTATCGTAAACTTTGATGATAGATATTTTCTAAGGAACGGAAATACTATAACCGACCAAGATATTTGTAATTTTTTGGTCGCTTTGACTAGAACAAAAAAGAAAGCCTATTTAATTTCAACAGTACAAGGGGAAGTCCCTTCCTTATTAAAATGGATTGATAAAAATAAAATTGAAGTAACTAAATAAACATAAGAAGAGAAAGCTACATTATCTTGAATAAAAGAAAAAGGGGGCTACTCACCCCCTGAATTGTTTCATGCTGCAGCTTCATTCCACAACTCTTTGACCAATTCGCATATTTCATGCAATTCCTTGTAAATCTTATCATCGTTATCCTTCGCTGATATCATTCTATCACTGAAAACATCCAAGCAGAAACATAATTCAGGTAATACTTCAGATTTATCTTCAGCAACTTCATTTTCAAGGTAAGTAACTATCCCAGCAGTAATCGTTCTTGCCTGCTGCAGATCAAAGGGCTTATTCTTCGAAATATGAATTTTAACTGCTCCGAGAACAGAGTTCCCGTTTAACTCCCCTTTTATTATGACTTCTGGAGCTATAATAACTTCAACATCTGATATTATTGTGCTCTTTGTTTCAGGGTTTATTCCAGAATACTCAATTTTATACAAAATTGGTGGTAAATTCAAATTGATGAAGTGTTCCAGAGCTTCTAAGGAAACTCTTTTGTCTATTTCTTGCCTAGCATTCTTAGGCTTTTTTTGATTTAATTCTTGTATTCCTTTATAAACAGGAGTTAGATCACCCTTTAGCTTGATACTCTTTTTTATACAAGCCTTAGTCTTCTGATACCACGGTATCCTGAAAATATCAGGGGAAAGCTGTTGCCTTATTATGCGCCTTCTGCCTTTATCCGTGGCATTACGTAAATCAGCCATTTGGTTTAACGAAATTTGGTATTCACTCATACGTCTAACCTTTTGGCGGGAAAGGATCTTTTCCGTAAGAATTTTTCTCTCGGATGCGTCCATCTTTTCCGTGGATTAACAATTCACTTTGACTCTTTTTTGCCATTTGCTTTCCTAGCTCAATAGCATCTTTTTGAGTCTTCGTAAGGGTAGATGCTCGCTTCGAGTTCTCCCTTTTAACTGCCCAGCTTTTTCCTGTGCGTACAATGTGCAAATTTTTACCCATAGATAAAATTTTATAGGGTTAAACAATAAATATTTGCCGTATTGTGAACTTAGTCTCAGGAAATTTGTTACTTTAGAAAAAGTATTTACTTTTGCACCGTGCTAGAGTCAAAAGTATTGACTATCCAAAAACTTAGCCCAATACGGGTTATTCCCTTATGTGCAGATACTATGCCATAAGGGTTTTTTTATGAAATTAATGACATTTTTTCTGATAATCGAGTTAGACTGTCAATTTTACATCTGTCAAAACAGCAGAAATTTAATATAATAATTTTCAATCCCTAATGTTTATCATATAATATAGAAATTATAGAATTTTGGCATGCTTGATTGTTATTTCTTCTAAATGAATTTAAAACATGACTCCCCTCGCTTTACGTAGATTAGCGAAGTGCATCTAGGTTCTTTTGAAAATCAGCCTCCGGACTAACTGAAAAAGTCTCAAAAACTCAATTATCCGTTGGGAAAACATATAAAAATTAACTTAAATACTTCGTAGATTTTCTCATAAATTGGATATTTTTAGTTCTTGAAACTGCTTCCATAGCCGAGTATTTAAACCTAAACAATGATGCAATTTAACTATTCTACATACCTTAAAAGTTTGGGGGTAATTGAAAAAAAACATGCTCCAACGGAATTGTTTCTGGAAGGTGACACTTCATTGCTCATTGAGGGAAGAAGGGTAGCTGTTGTTGGTTCTCGTAAAATTTCAAAGTATGGTATAGCAAGAACAAAAATCATAACCAAAGCTTTAATTGAACGTGGTATAACTGTTGTAAGTGGGTTGGCTGAAGGTATCGATACGGTTGCACATGAGACAGCCATTAAAAATAAAGGCAAAACAATAGCTGTTTTGAATACCCCACTTAGTAAAGTTTATCCTACCAAAAACCGAGAGCTTCTGTACCAGATAAAGAGGGATCATCTTGCCATATCGCAATTTCCTGAAAACTATCCTTATCAAAAAAGTAACTCCCCCATTCGAAACAGGACCATGGCACTGATAAGTGATGCCACAATAATAATTGAGGCTGGTGAAAAGAGTGGAACAAGGTATCAGGGTTGGGAAGCCTTAAGATTGGGTAGACAATTATTTTTAATGCAGAATGTGGCTGAAGATAATTCCCTTACCTGGCCAAGGAAAATGATCAGTTACGGTGCCCAGGTATTAACCCAAGATAATTATCTGGAAATCATGGATGACATTCCATATTTTACAGCCAGTGTCGTGTTGAGTTAAGTTACTAACATACATATATTAAACACTTGATATGAATTTTATAGATGAATATTCAGAAGGAGAATTCTTCATTGCTGAATGCCTAAGAGAACGAAGAATAAAGTATCATTTTCAAAAAAAGATAAAGAACTTAAAAGGAGATGATAAATCCTTTAGGATTGTGGATTTCTATTTGCCACAATATAAAGTTTATATCGAGTTTTTTGGATTATGGAATGCAACAGAGGAGAACAAACAGAATTATAAGAAGAAGAGAGAGATTTATGAAAAAAACAATATACCTTGTATATACTTATATCCTGAGAATTTGGGCATTATTGATCATCTTTTGGATATCCGAATACAAAGAGAGTTGGAGAAAAATAATCTTAATAAAGAATTATTAAGGTACCGTTTAAATCTTCTAATTGAGGATAGAGGAAATCTATTTTTGTGGTTTACACTCAGTGTCCTTTTGTTAATTTTTGCAGATTATAATATTAATCCTGAAAATAATCTATTATTCATTTCTACCTTTTCTGGAATAGCGATTTGGCAGTTATATAGGTTCTATAGAGGCTATAAAATGTTTTTTAAAAATGATCATTCATTAAAACCACCATCATACAAAAATTAATTTCAAATTGATAATAAAAGTCCCATAAAACACAATACTAATTAGACTTAATATGAAGCCAACAATAACACTTCAACTTCCTCCAATTCTTATAAATAAGATTATTAATAAGGTTTCCGGATATAAAGATTCGATATACGAATTTTTGGATTCTAATGATGATTTAACTTCTATGTTTTATGGTTGTTATGATTTCTTTAAAGATATTAGAGGTGAAGTAATTTCCGTTCAAATTGATAAAGACAATTTCTTTATGGATAAAAATAATGGGGGTAGTTTTCATGCAAATTTGAATATTGAGTATAATTACGGTTGTGATGATTTAGATGAGCAGGATGATGATAGCATGGAAATGATATTTACAATACTTCCACAAACAGGTGAAATACTTATTGAAGGTGAAGAAATTCCTGAACGAGATGACCAAAATTAAATTAATATATTGATGTCACGGATTAAACATTATGGCGATTATTTGGAAAAAGATGTTGCAGATATATTGGAAGGTTTCAACGTTAGATATGTACACGAATATGAAGATCATAAACTAAAACTTGACTTTTATTTACCAGATTACGATGTTTATATTGAAGTCAAAAGATTTCATGCAGAACGTAGCAATAGGCAATTAAAGTCTCAAGATAATGTAATATTAATTCAAGGAAAGAACTCTATTGTTTTTTTAAAGTCTTTATTAGAGAAATTTAAGTCCCAATAACTGTGTCTTGTTCTAAAATAGGTTGACATTCTTATACTTAAATTAGTCTCTCAAAACCCAGGTTTAATTTACACTTACCTTTCCCAATTAAGGCTTATATTATACAATTGTTGATCCTCTTTTACTAGGTTATAGAGCGAGGAGATTTTTCTCAAATCAGCAAGAAAGCGGTTCGAAAGTAGTACACTTAGGTTCGCCTCTCAGTTCACAAGCACCGGATCCTGCATATAATGTTGAGAACTTCACTTACAATGAAAAAGAGAATACCTATACATGCCCGCAAAGCCATACCTTAACAACCAATGGCACCTGGCATAAAACAGATAATGGCAGCCAATTTCAACAATACAAAACCCGGCATTGCAAAGTCTGTCCTGTACGAGAGAAGTGTACTAAAGCGAAAAAGAATGCAAAGATCGTACAACGCAGATTGAACGCGGCCAATATAGAAGCTAACCGCCAACGAATAGAAAATGACAAATCCATATACAAGAAGCGACAGGCCATTGTTGAGCATCCCTATGGTACTATAAAACAACAATGGGGCTTTTCGTATATCATGACCAAAAAATACATTCATCGGGCCAGTGCTGATGTGGGGTTTATGATGACGGCCTATAATTTGAGACGATTAATCAATATTATTGGGATAGCGTGCTTGAAAGAGTATCTGCAAAGCATATGCAATTTACTTTTCGTTCTTTTCGATAAAATCAGGATTGAAAAGAGGCTTTTTGAGAAGATATTATCCCAGGGAAATATTTCGAAAGTAATTTTAGAACCAGCCTTAAAACGGCTATATTTAACTCATAAACTAAATATAAACCGAGGTTTTTAGACAAACTGACGTTAGCCTTAATGAAGGAAGCGAAATTACAATCCAATAATTTTAAGACTCCTTTACTAATAAAGAATGCCAAATGAAAAGGAAAGTTTTTATAGCAACTGATTATTTAACTGATTATTTTAACGCTACATCAAGTGGTGGGAATGCGATTATAAATTCACTTAAAATTGCTCTTCTACTTTATGACAATATTGACCTCGATGTAGATGAAGAAAGATATCAGGAAATTGTTAACTGGGTGGCAAGTCAACTTTCTAATATTGACGCAAAAGAGGATTTTATCAATAGTTTAAGCTCATATAAATATGCAGACACAAATCTTAAATTTGAGTCTAATTTTAACACTTCACTTTTTGTTGCAGCAGCATATGAAGCAATCTGTGAAAAGGAATCAACTTGGTATCAGCACTGGCCTGTTGGAATATTGCGAGCTCAAGAACTGGCCATTCTCGCTGTATCATACGAACTTTATTGTAATAAATTCAGTTGCGAATTTTACACTTCTTTTGAACATAGAATTTTAGTTGATAAATTAATTAGCAAGGTGAAAAATGGTTTTTCTAAAGATGGTCCAGCTCAACATCTATTAGAAAGTATTCGATCATTTAAATTTCCAAGTCAACCACAAGATATGGAGATAGAATTAGCTTTAAATTCAGTTGGTGATACTTTTGAGAAATTTGCTGACACTCTAGAAAAGCGTCCGATAAAATCTCAAGAAATCGATATTGAACCACAAAATATTTATACTAGTGATCGTCAATTACTGTTTCTTCCAAATCCATCCGAACTGTCCTGGTCTGATATTTTTAAATTAAGAAGAAGCCCATATCGGGAATCATTTTTGGATAAGACGTTCGCAGACTTTAATTCCACCTCTAAAACTGATGTGGATAATTATTTATTAAATCATATTTATGATCTTCTCGACAAGAAGAAACCCAAAATTGTTAGAAATATAGCGACCCGGACTGTATCAAACATTCCAGTGCCAATAATTGGAATAAATCCATTCTCAATTTTCTCCTCTGTGACTGATACAGTTAATGATATAAAAGAATTAAAAAGTTTTGGTTGGGCATACTTCATAGCTGAGGCAAACCTTCTAAAAAATAAAAAAACTAAAAATCACTAAGGCTAATCGAGTAGGCAGCCCCACTAGTCAACACTAGCGGGGAGAACCTCTCACACCACTGCACGTACGGGTCTTGTATACAGCGGTTCGTTAAGTTGTGGGGAAATACAAATGTAAATATCGAGTAATGATAAGTAACCTCTTTTCTTCAACCTATCAAGTATAATGGTAGTTCCCAGAATCGGGCTTTGTGCAATAGCCCAACCTCCCATTCGTGACCGGCTCCATGCATAAGCTTGTCCATTGGCAATTCCTAAGCGGATTAGGCTTCGCCTTTTCTTCTCAGGTTTCTTCCAATGGTGCCATATACAATACCGGAGCCTGTTACGTAACCAACCATCGAGTTCTAAGAGTTTGGTGTAAATACAGGCCATACGGTAGTTGTTTACCCAACCTCTTATAACAGCATTCAGTTTTTGAATGCGTTCGTTGAAACTCATGGGCGTGGTCTTACGGGTGATTGTTTTTAGCTTTTGCTTAAGTTTCTTCCAACTCTTTTCGGAAACCGCCAGTTGATATTTACTATTCTCACCTTTCACATAGGCAGGCACAAAGCCAAATCCCAGAATGATAAAGTTTACGGGTCTGCAGATTCCGCTTTTATCCCGGTTGATAGATAGTTTAAGCTTACATTTAAGAAACTTATAGATTGCATTACCTACTTTTGGCTGTTGCTTTTGATTCTGTATAAATACTGAAATCGTCAGCATAGCGGACAAAACGCAAACCTTGCTTTTCCAGTTCCCTGTCCAACTCATGTAACATGATATTGGACAGTAATGGACTTAGCGGACTACCCTGTGGTATACCTTTTCTGCGCTTAGTCTGTTTCCCGTTTATTAAAATCGGGGCTCGTAACCATTTGCGGATTAGGCGTAAGGTTTCAGTGCATTTGATCTTACGATAAAGCAGTTGCATTAAGTAGCGGTGGTCTACTTCATCGAAAAAGGTTTTCAGGTCGATATCGACTATATTTTGAAAACCATCGTTGATGTATCCCTGTGCTTTTAAAACTGCCTGGTGCAGGTTCTTGTTTGGTCTGAATCCGAAACTGTTGTCGGAGAACTCATACTCAAACCGTGCATTGATAATTTGTAAGACCGCTTGTTGAAGTAAACGATCGGTTACGCTGGGAATGCCCAGTAAGCGCATCTTCCCTCCTCCTTTCGAAATCTCTACTCCTAAAATGGCTTGTGGCAAATACTTTCCTGAACGAACTATTTCCGTCAGTTCCTCTTTGTCTATCGACATGAGTTCCGGCAGTTTAGTTACAGACATGTGATCAACTCCTGCCGAACCGTGGTTCTTTTGGACTTGCTTTAATGCCCGCAGCATGTTCCTTCTGGTTAGTATCTGTTCAATCATTCTTGTTAGAAAAAAATTCACTTTCCCTGTTCCTCTTAATGTAAGGCTAGATCCGCCGTGGCGGAAGCTTCCTTACTTCATTCAGAACAACTTATCGTTCAGCTCTTCCCGGATTTGTGAGACCTCCGTATTCTTTATACGGCTCGTTTCCGCCTGGTACTGTGGCTTCTGCTGACTTCTCCCAATCCAACTCGTGGTTAAGGAGACCTCCCTTGGTAAGAGCATTATCCTTCGTCCGATTCCTGCGGCATCTACTACTAATGAATTGTTAGTTAAGGGCTTTGTAAAGATGTGATTACTTACCTTCCAATAGTAGCCTCGTATGCCGTTTCTGTTTGTCAGTACCGGAGTTTGTAGTCTCGCTTCCTTCAGTGTAAGGATCACTCCAAACCACCTTGCGACTTACTAATCGGCTCAAAATATAAATTACCAACTTGCCGATAAGGGATTTGCACCCCCTGGATAAATCAACCCGCCTTTAAGCCAGTTTCCGAAAATAAATTTGTATTTTTCAGATTTTTACTGAGCTTTCAAACGGGTGTGCTTGCTCATGCAAAGCACACACAAAGTGTATGGCGCATTAAAACGCGCCATACACTAATCGTTATGTGCAAGGCGTTTAAAAAATGATACATTAGGAAAAAGTATAAGTATTTTTGTTTTGCCAATGTTCTTAATAAAATTGATTTTATACCAACACACAAAGCATAAGTTTGTCAGCCCATCCCTACAACCATCCCTTCGCTGCCAAACACATGCTTTCTTCTCCAATCCTCATAGATAATATCTGAATATAAAATTTTATAATATATTTTAATATAGTATTTTTATACAATTGATTATTATATGATAATATGAATCGAATAAAAGAAGTATTAAATAAACAAGGAAGAAGCCAAGCCTGGCTTGCTGATAAAATTGGTAGAAGCTACGTTATTGTCAATAATTATTGTAATAATAAAGCTCAACCAAGTATAGATGTACTTACGAAAATTGCATTTATATTGGATATTGATATAAGAGAATTATTGGTTTCAACAAAAGATAATTAATTACTTTAAAATGAAAAAAAATTAAAATTATTATTGTCATGCATAAAGTAATTCTATTTATTAGGTATTATATCAAAAGAATTATAAAAAATTTATTTTATTCTTCCTTGGTATATATTTTATTTGGTATTTCAATTCTTTTAATGCTATTAATAGTATTTCCAAGCTTATCTAATAGATTACCTTTCTATCGAAATAGGTATAAGATATATAATATTCATGGTTCCATTCAGATAGATACAACTTACAATAATTCAACCATTATTGTCGAAATAGGATCATCTAAAACAATTGTTCAAACAAATCACAGTTTTAATTTATCATTTCCGTCGAAAACAAAGGATTCTATTCCAATTATTTTTACTATAAAAGATAAAAAAAAGCAATTTTATAAAGTGAAAAGAATTAATCTAAAAGAAATTGATAATAATATGAATTTTAGTATTAATGGAGAATAAGTTATTAAATAAAGATATTTGTTTAATAGGACTTGGTCCTGCTGGCATTGGATTTGTTAATGAATTCATTGGTACAAACTATGAAAGTAATTTGATATGTGTTGAGCAAGGAAAAAACATAATTAATCGAGTTTCTTTCGGCATAAATGAAAAATCAAATGAATTAATCGTTGGCTTTGGAGGATCAGCATTATTTTCTGGGAGTAAGCTTAGCTTATTCCCAGCAGGTAAAAATTTAACAAAAATTGTAGATGAAAAAATTAATGTTGAATCTATTCTAGATACTCTACTGGCAAAATATTCAAAGTATCTTAATCTATTGGATGATTCAACTAATAAGAAATTAATATTAGAAGGTAAACATGAGTATAAAAAAAGAGGATTCCTATATAAATATTATAAAGCTAAATGTTTTAAAACAAGTGAATTATTAGGATATTATCAGAAACTTCATAACGAAATTTCAGATTCTAAAATTGTAACTTTATATAATTCTAAAGTCTATAATATCGCAAAAAAAAATGATTTTTTTGTTGTTAAAATAATTCATCTTGATAAAAAGATTGAGATAATATGTAAAAAGGTGATCTTAGGCGTTGGTAGATTAGGAAAAAGTTTAATAAAAATAGTTAATGATAATTTCAAATTAGAAAGCTATTATTCAAGATTTGATGTTGGTATACGTATTGAATATCCAACAAATCTTTTCCCGGAAATAGATCACTTCCACAGAGATTTAAAAATTTACTCAAATAATTGTAAAACTTTTTGTGTCTGTAAAAATGGTAAGGTCATTTCATATCTGAATAATGGTATCTATTTCTCAGAAGGGGTATTAAACATTGAAACTCCTACTGAATTTACTAATCTTGCAATTTTATATAGTTTAAAAAATAGTACTAAAACAGAAGAACTTATTTTAGAAATTAATAAAAAATTAAACGAAAGAATATCTAATCTACCAATTAGGCAAAATTATTTTGATTTTATCAATTCTTATAAAGAAAATATTTTTGATTCACCGACTACTTTGGATTCATACCAAACTAGTACAATATCTGATTTCTTACCAACTTATATTTTTAATTCAATAAAAACATTCCTTCAAAAATTTATTAATTTATTCTTGAGTAAATCATCCTTAGAAAGCATAAATATATTTTTTCCTGAAATAAATTATGGTTATTTGAATTTCAAAATGAAGAAGGATTTTTCAATATATAAAAATATCTATTTGATCGGAGAGTGTACTGGCATGATAGTAGGGATATTACAATCAGAAATTTCAGGACAAATCTGTGCAAAAAATATAATAGATGAATTTAAGTAAAAGATATATATATGACGCATTATACGGCATTGTGTATTTACCAGACTTTATTTGGGATATAATTATTGCCCCAGAATTTCAAAGACTTAGAGAAATTAGATTATGTAATATTAATTCTTTATGCTTAACTGGTGGTGCGAATATAAATAGATTTGAACATGCAATTGGAACCTGCCATTTAGCTGATTTATGTTTAGAATCATGGTGGTTTAAAAAAGATATTAGTGAAAAGGAGAGACAGATTTTTCTAATTGCTGCTCTATTACATGATATAGCTAATGCTCCTTTTGGTCATTCAATAGAATATATTGAACAAAAAAGAGGTTTTAAACCAGAAGATGCATTTTCAAAAGTTGTTTTAAATATTGATTCTGAATATTCGTATCGTCAAAATATCCATGAAGTAATTTTCTTTAGTAACTATCGATTACTTGCTGATATCTTAATGTCTAAGTTTAACTTTAGTAAGGAGGATATTGAAATAATAGGAACCATAATAAATGGTATAGGAGATTTTGGTAAGCTTATAAGCAATGTCATTGATTTAGATAATATTGACAATGTTTATAGGTTAGCCTACCATATTGGTATTGTAAATTCAGGAGAAGTTCCTATTAAACTGGCACAGTCGCTTTCTATTTCCAATAACGAACTTATTGTAAATGATCAATCTATTGATCTAATTTCTGATTGGTTTAATGTACGAAAAACGTTATACAAATTTTTATTGTTAAATCCAGACGAATTTGCTGGTAAATGCATGCTATCTGATGCAATCGAAAATAGTCTAAAAATTAGCAAAATTCCTTTTAAGTGGTTTTACTCTGATTATGATTTATTATTAGCCTTAAAGGACATAAGTTCAGATAATGATATTATAATCTCAAGATTAATGACTGGAGATCTTTATGGTTGTTTAGGAATATTTTCATGTCAAACCATTAATATTTATAATTACTACGTAAATTTTGAAAACAAAAAGGAATTGGAAAAAAAAATTGGTGATAAATTGAAGAAAGATAAAAACTTAATTTATGAATCAATAAATATTTCAGTTCATTTTATAAAAGATGTAAATAAAACAGAAAGACAAATCAAAATAAAATCAAGTTGTAATAATACTTATACCATAGGTTCCTCTACTAATAGAGTTTTAGTGGGTGTTTTTTTAAAAAATATTGATTTAAGTATGAGAAAAATCCAAGCATCTCCACCAAAGAATTTTTTATATATGATAAAACTCATTAGAGATCTTTTATCAAATGAATTTAATGATCCTAATTTAATTTCACTTAAATTATATGATGAATCAAATGAACAGTAATAAAATTGAATCACAGGTAATGATAAATAATTTCAACGATTGTCAACCAATATTGAATGACATAAATTGGAGTTTTAACCGCAACCTGTTTTATCAGAAAAATGAAATTATTCCATTTGATTCAAGAAAATATTTGTCTTATCCAGCTACTTTCATTCCTCATATACCATATACCTTAATTGATATCTTAACAAAACCTGGTGCAAAAATTTTTGATCCTTTCGCTGGTTCCGGAACCACCTTTTTTCAAGCATTAATATTGAAAAGATATCCTTATACGAATGACATTTGTAAAGTATCATATGAGTATATAAGGAATTTATACACTCTCTTTAATCCAGAAATAGATAAATCTAAACTTCTAAATAGCATTATTAATGTAATTAGCAAGTATGATACATCTATTTTGTATGATAAAGAATTTGAATTAACTAATATTCAGAAAGAACTAAAACATTGGTTTTCGAAAAATACTTTTAACAGTTTAGTATTTTTAATTAAAGAAAAGGAGGACATTGGTGATTTATATACAAAAAGTGTTTTACACGTTGCTATACTTTCTGTTTTAAAAAATACTACCTGTCAGGACAAAAGTTGGGGATGTATTGCTGATAACATGAAACCAAAAAAATATCAAATTAAAGATAAAGATGTATTTAATAAAGTATATAGTAATTGCAAAAGAATTATTAACGATATAGAAAATCGAATTATTAATGAGGTTTCATATAGTGAATTTTTTAAAAACGTACAATTAACAGATAGAGTTTTTAATTCAGATATTAATTCATTTAACAAATTAGAAAATAACTTAATTGATTGCATAATTACTTCACCTCCTTATCTCAATATGACAGATTATATTACTTCTCAAAGGTTAGCATATTACTATTTGGACACTGATCCTGATAAAGAAAAGTTTTCAGAAATTGGTGCAAGATTCAAAAGAGCTAGAAATAATGCAACAAAAGATTATATTGAAGAAATGAAATTGACTAATTCAATACTTTCATCTCTTTTAAAAACTGGAGGTTACTTATGTTTGGTTTTACCTGAATTCAATAATAGTCTAAAAAGAGATATAAAGAGAAAAGAAGCTATTGATATAATTCTTGAGGATTTAGAATTAAAATTTTTGGATAAAAAATCTACATATGAAAGAAAAATCCCTACAATGAGAAGATCGCATAACTCTTTTTGGGCAACTCTTGAAAAGGAAAAAATTTATATATATCAAAAAGTAATGCAATGAAATTTGATGGTATCGTACTTTCGGGCACGAGAGGAGCTGGTAAAACAGCAGTACTCTTAGAAATTATAAGTAAAAACAGCACTTTTAACAATGTTAGAGTTGTTACAACAAGAAATCATAGAAAGGATGATTTTAATAATCAGTATGATTATGTTAGTAAAGCTGAATTTGAAAAAAAAACATTTATTATTAGAACTGCATATAATGATGAATACTATGGTATAACTTATGAGGATTTAAATTCTGTATTAAAGGACAATAAAATTCCAATTCTCACAATAACACCTGAGTCATATTTTAATTATATTAATCAGGTTGATAATAAATTTATTTTTTTGAGCTTCTTTATAGATTGTGATGATGAAACTTTAAACAAAAGAATTCAAAGCAGAAAAATTACTCAAAACAATGATATTATTGATAAACAAAGGAAGAAAGATAGAGAATTCTCAAAATATTTCATCTATAACTTATCAAACACTAATAATACAACCATAGCTGAATTATATGATTTAATACAAATGTTATGGGACAATAAGGATAAAAGTGGAATTTTATCTAAGTCGATAATAAAAAAACTTATAACTTGTGATTGTCTTTTAAAAAATGCTTCAACAGAAAATATATCTGGAGCATCATATGACTTAGCTTTAGGTGATGAATATTATTATAAAGGTAGGATTAAGAAACTCAATAGTACCGCTCCATTTATGCTTATTGAGCCATATGACTATGCTATAGTAACTAGTCATGAGTTTGTAAATTTCCCATTGGATATAGTAGGTAGATTTGATATAAAGGTTCAACTATTTTGCCAAGGAGTTATATTATCTAATGGACCTCAAATTGATCCTGGTTTTAAAGGCAAATTGTTTTGTTTGCTTTTTAACACTTCAAATTCACCTGTGGTTCTGAAAAAAAGAGAGCATTATGCTACTATTGAATTCAATAAAATTATTGAACCTACCAATAGCTATACTGGTAAATACCAAGACAAAGATAGTATAATTCATTATTTGCCATCAAACACGTTGCAGGGTGGAGTTAATGAGTTAAAAAAAGAAGTTGAAAAATTAAGTAGAGAAAGTCGTGCAGTACAAAATCTTTTTTTCGCTATAGTATCGCTGATTTTAGCAATTCTAGCTATTTTGCTCGCAATTCGATAATAATTTTGTTTTAAATGCAATTATTGAATGTAATTTGTGCTTTGATATTGAATAAATTGAGCTTTTTTGAAAGAAACTAGCAATGTGTTTTAAACGATAATTGTTTATGAACAACAGTAAAGAAATTAGAGAAATGGAAGCACATTATCGACCATGTGCATGCAGATGTTCTACACCTTTTTTTTCTGAAAGGCTTCAAAATATTGAGATTGGGCATGAAACAGATCAATCGGGCTCAATGTACAGAACTTTATACCAACATGATAGAGATAAAATATTATATTCTCACTCATTTAGAAGATTAAGACTAAAAACGCAAATATTTCCTGAACATGTGGCAGATCATTTACGAACAAGATTGGATCATACTTTAGAGGTTGCTCAAATCGCAAGACATCTTGCTAGACAATTAAAACTTAATGAAGATCTTGTTGATGCTATTGCATTGGCACATGATATTGGCCATACTCCATTTGCTCATAGCGGAGAACGTGCATTACATAAATATTTGATTAATTTAAATTTAATTGGATTTAAACATAATTGGCAAGGTTTAAGAGTAGTAGATTTTATTGAAAAAGCTTATTCTAATATAGATGGTCTTAACTTAACCAATGCTGTTAGAATTGGAATACTTACACACAGCGAACGCTTTTACAAACAATTTCCAAATGAGAAATGTGATTGTGACATGTTGGAAATCATTAACAAATCATTTGATCCAGAATCTTTAACAAAAGACATTTTTGAAGTTCAAATAGTTCGGATTGCTGATGATATTGCTGGGGCAATTCATGATTTAGAAGATGCATTGTTATCTAAAGTGTATTCATTCAGTGATCTTATATCTAAAAAGATAGATTCTGAGCTACTTAAAAAATGCATTGAAAATTTAGAGGACAAAGGATTAGACTTTTCTACATTTGATTTAAGCAAAAATGAAAATACCTCATTTTTACTTTCTAAAATTAGAAGTGAATAATAAATAAGTCTAAACCTGAAATAGAAAAATGGGAGAGAAATGAAATAAAATCTGAAGAAAACTTATTTAATAATTTTATTGAAAACAAAAAAGAATTTCCATCAATTATTAAATTAGACAAATTTTTTGTATCATTTGATCTTTTTAAAAAAGCAATAACAAATAATGTTATTAAGTCAGAAAGAGTCAATAGAATGGACGGTAAAGCCGATTATATTATTAGACATATTCTTGATTTATACAGAACCTCTCCCAAACAAGTTCCAGATGTAGTGATCGAAATGTATAACAATTTCACTAATTTACCTAGAAACACAAACATTCGAAATTGGAAAGAAAAAAGGCTAATAGATCTTAAAAATGATAAATACTTCATTCGATCTATTGTCGACTATGTAGCTGGCATGACTGATAGATATGCACTTCGTGAATATGATTTATTATTTTCTGCCTATCCAAGAGCATCATTATGAACATTACACGAGATATAGCAAATGCAACATCTGTAAAAAAGACTTTAACATCTATTAGTCGCTTTCTGAAAAAGACTAATAAAAGATACTATATTGATGATTCTGAATTAATTAAACTTCGTGAACATTTTACTTGTCTTACCTTAAATAGAAACCCTGAAGAAATATATTCTGAAACTTACCTAGATTTTTTTTTAAAATACGGATTTTCAAATATTATAAAGAATTACTATTTGTTAAGTGAAATAGAGGCTTTAGGGCTTCTATCTTCCACAAATCGAGTAATAGATATTGGTTCTGGTCCTGGCGTATTCGCAATGGCCCTTTCTCTGTGGAGAAAAGAGAATCCTTTATCATCACAACAAATTCATGAGGTTTTACTACAGGATTGTGCAAATGAGTTTCTTCAACTTTTTAAAAGAATTCGTATAAATGTACCTTTTATCAAAACTTCGAAAATCAAAATATCCTTTGTTAATGAATTAATTATTGGCCATTTACCCTTAGAAAAGTATAATCCTTCTATGGTCGTAATGAGTAATAGCTTGGCAGAAATGCTAAGAGATCCAAGATTTAATGTTACAAATTTTGTTAATTCATTAATTACAGTTGATCCTGTAATTGTAATTATAGATTATGATTACGATAATATCAGAGATGTATTCAATACATTCATAAAAAAACTTGAAAAGCACTTTATTGAAGTATCCTTATATGGTTGGCCTTTATGGAATAAAGAATTAAAAGATATTGATTTAGGTCCTTTAAACTATTCGTTTGATAAGAATAAAAATTTAACATCTAATGTTCGTTTTATTAAAGGCATATTCATACCTAAAAAGAATATAAATAAATACAAACCTGCTTTGCAATCATACATCGTACTAATGTATAAGAAAGCATGGGAAAATCATGATATTAATATTCTAAACACACTATTTACTAAAGATGCTAAATATATAATTAATGAAATCCGTCCTCCATTAATAGGAATTAAAGCAATTGAAAATTATTGGATTAATAATAAATTGGAACAAAATGCTGTTCAATTTTTTCCACAATATATTACGTACAATTTAAACATAATCCACTGTAACTGGATTTCAATTTTTTATAGAATAGATCTTGAAAAATGGATGCTATTAGAGGGTTATTTTGAAGCACATATAAAGGAAGAAAAGATATTTCTTTTCAAAGAACATTTTAATAAACAATTATTTAAAGTTAAACCTTCCATGGGCTTTTAAATTAAAATATTAACTGAAGAATAGATGTTTTGGAGGATAATATCATGTATTTTAATGAAGGAGAACTCTAAATAAAGTGTAGTATATTTAGTTTATTTGAAAAATATAAAAGAGTCAGCTAGTAAAAGTTAGTCGTTTTGAAAGCTTCCCTTAATTAGCTAAAGTTAAAGATATAGTTTTTTTATCTGTGATCCCCTCCCAAAAAACCGGACAGATTTAAATTAGATAGTGGAGTGATGATATTTTTTTCAAATCAGCAAGAAACTGGTTCGAAAACAAAACCTTAAGGATCACATAAATTCGTTGAGTATAAGATTGTTTTGGATTTAATTCATTTACAAAAAATAATTTTTTTAACCTTAATCCAAAAATTGTTTGCAACCTTTATTTCTTACCTTAGTCTCATAACCCCGTTTCATAAATGAATTTCATAAACGAACGTATGAAATTTCCCACAAAACCCAGATTGGGTTTATATATACCTTATTTCATTCAGACTAATATTATACAATTGTTATTCTGTATTACTAGATCGTGGAGTAAGGAAATTTTTCTCAAATCAAAGAGAAATTGGTTCAAAAGTAAAACTTTAAGGATTACAAAAACAGAGTGAGAGTGAACATTATCACTATGAATTTCTTAGATATTACCTGTTTGAATGGCAATAAAAGAAAAAGGGCTGTCTCAATAAATTGAAACAACCCTTTTGGTTTTACCCAAGATACGTTTTGAGCAACTTGCTTTTTGCTCGTTGCCTCAAGTGTTTTATGGCTTTTTCTTTTATTTGCCTTGTTCTTTCACGGGAGATGCCTATTGAATCACCAATTTCCTCTAATGACATTTGTTTGCAACCAATGCCGTAGAATCGTCTGATGACCTTACTTTCTTTTTCAGGAAGCGTATTTAATGTACGTTCAATTTCCTGTTTAAGAGATTCTTCCATCAAGAATTCATCAGTATTTGGTGAGTCAGGATTACTAAGAACATCCAGCAAACTGTTATCTTCTCCATCCTGGAAGGGGGCGTCTACGGAAAGATGTCTGCCCTGTAATTCAAGAGTAGATGCAATTTTTTCTTCAGGCAGATCAAGAGCTTCGGCTACTTCATCGGGAGAAGGTTCTCTTTCATGTTCCTGTTCCAATTGAGTAAAGGTCCGGTTAATTTTATTCAATGCACCGATTTTATTCAATGGCAAACGAACGATACGTGATTGTTCGGCAAGTGCCTGCAATATACATTGTCTGATCCACCAAACAGCATAAGAAATAAATTTAAAGCCCTTGGTTTCATCAAATTTTTTAGCAGCCTTTATAAGTCCTAAGTTTCCTTCATTGATCAAATCAGGCAGACTTAATCCCTGATGTTGATATTGTTTTGCCACTGACACGACAAACCTAAGATTTGCTTTTGTTAGTTTTTCAAGTGCTTCCTGATCCCCTCGCTTGATCCTCTTTGCCAATTCAACTTCCTCTTCAGGTGTAATAAGTTCTTCCTTACCAATATCATGCAAATATTTTTCTAATGAATCACTGTTTCTGTTCGTGATTGATTTTGTAATTTTAAGTTGCCTCATAATAGCTTAAATAATAGCAAATAAATAAGTTCAAACAATATAACAAATTGTTTCCATTAATGTTTTATAAAATCTTATAAATTCAGTCATACAACGCTGAACTGCAAAGATATATTTTATAATTCAAAAATGATTTAACTTTTATTAATATTCTATAGGTTCATATTTCCCCTTTCCCCCAAAATACTCTTCAGATCAGAGGCTTATCTAAATTTAGATTAAATTTACAGAATTTTTTAATACCATCAAAAAGTTGAAATGCAACAGCCCTCACTAAAATAGAATACCAATGAACAGAAGCAGCACATATCTTATGTTAATTGTAGCAATGGTTTTTTGGGGAATGAGTTTTATCTGGTATAAGCAAGCATACCCTGAATTTAAACCCATTACTGTAATTTTGTTCAGGTTGCTTCTTTCTTTCCCTCTGTTAATAGGCTTTTCAAAACTCATTAAAAGATTGAATAAACTGAAAAGGAAAGACATTAAACTTTTCCTTTTGATCGCTCTGTTTGAACCTTTTTTATACTTTATAGGAGAAAGCCATGGCTTGTTGTATGTTTCTTCAACCTTAGCATCCGTTCTCATTGCGACAGTACCCTTGTTTGCTCCATTTTTCGGATACTATTTTTACAAAGAAAAACTGTCTGTTAATAACTATCTTGGCATTCTGATTTCATTTGCCGGAGTGGTGACAATTGTTTATGTAGACGGAAAAATGGGGAATGCCCCATGGTATGGTATTTTGCTGATTATGCTTGCAGTATTATCAACACAGGGATATGCTATCGTCCTTAAAAAATTATTGGAGAATTATAATGCCCTGACTATTGTTTCCTATCAGAATTTAATTGGAACATTCTATTTTATTCCTGTTTTCATGGCATTTGATTTTAAAGGGTTTATCGATAGTACATATACTTGGAAAGATTTTATGCCTGTTTTTTACCTTTCATTTTTTGCCTCAACAGTTGCATTTATTTTCTTTGTTCAGGGGATAAAAAAATTAGGGATCTCAAAAGCAATTGTATTTACTAATTTTATACCAATTGTTACGGCCATTTTGGCTATTCCCTTGCTTGGTGAAAATCTCACTTTCGTTAAACTCCTTGGAATACTTATTACAATTTCCGGATTGTTATTTTCTCAGGCCGGGGGAATTTCAGGTTTCAGAATGTATACCAGGTTAAGAAAAAGATGAATTGTATTGAAATATCGCTTGAAGATCATAGATTAAAGTCAGTTGCTAAACAGAGATTTACCTGGTGCTGCCCGGAATGATTACATCCAGACATTTCGGTTGAACAGTTATCCTGATTTTTTCTTTCCTGATTTTAATGGGTTCACCATCATAATGAAAGCGATATTTTGCTTTTTTCTTTTTGAATAGAATTTTTTCTCCTTTTAATACTTCATAATAGCTACTTTCATCAATAGAGTGTCTGAACAGCATGATGGCAAGAGCAAAGACTTTCATGACAGGAAATGGTTTAAGGATGCATACATCCAGCAATCCATCATCGATTTTTGCGCCGGGAGCAATCATTGCATTATTACCATATTGAGAGGCATTGGCAACAGTAATCAGGAATGCTCTTCGCACGATTTTTTTGTTGTCTATAATGATTTTATATTTCCGTGAGTTGTATCTCCTAAACTCGCGAATAACAGTTTTTACATAAGAGCCGAATCCCCTGACTTTTGTTTTTGAAAATTTCCTGCCGATCCTGGCATCAAAACCAATCCCGCATGTGCAGAAAAACCATTTATTCTCCAGTTTCCCCACATCAATGAGCATTTTGTTTCCTTTGTTAATAAGTTTTATTGCTTTAACAGTATCGACAGGGATCTTCAGATGACGAGCCAATCCGTTTCCTGAACCTGAAGGGATAATGCCCATGGTCATATTCCATTGAATTGCTGCTCCTCCAACTTCATTCACTGTTCCGTCTCCGCCAACGGCCACCACTGTTTTACAGCCTTTTTTGGCTGCTTTTTCAGTAAGTTCATATGCATGACCTGCATATTCAGTATGATAAATCAGGGGTTTAAATTTCGTTTTATCCAGAGTTTTTCTGATGATTTCAGATTTATCAGATTTTTGTTTTCTTCCAGATACCGGATTAATAATGAATGCGATTTTCTCTTTTGGCATGGATAAAATGCTTTCATGTAAATTTCAAAGATAAACATAAGATGAAAATCAAATAATACTAAAAAAAACCTTTTGTCGTTTAATTATCGGGCTTTTATTTACTCAATATTTTTATTTTTACCGAATGGCAGGATAAATTAACCTCTGGATTACTATGTTAAGGAGATGGATCATTTTTTGTTTAACACTTAACTTAAGTGTTGCATTTTCCCAGTCGGGAGGAGATAACACCTATGAATTTCTGAATTTAACAAGCTCTGCAAGAATAGGTGCTTTGGGAGGACAGCAAATCAGCATTTACGATGATGATCTTACTCTTGTTTATTACAATCCATCTTTACTAAATGGCTCCATGTCAAATCAGGTAAGCCTGAATTATGTAAATTACCTGGCTGATATCAATTACGGATATGCTTCCTATGCAAGAACATTTAAAAGATACGGAAATTTTGGACTGGGAATACATTATATAGATTATGGAGATTTTCGCGAAGCTGATGAGTATGCAAACAGATATGGCAATTTTGGAGCAAGAGAATATTCTGTGAATGCATATTATTCAAGGCCAATCCTAGATAGTCTGTTCATTGTTGGAGGTACCTTAAAAGCCATTGGCTCAAAACTGGAAACATACAAATCTTTTGGCATGGCATTGGATGCAGGGATTACATATTACAACGAGGAACAACTATTTTCAGCCTCTTTTGTCATGAAAAATTTAGGAACTCAGTTTACTACATATTACTCCGGAGGAGATCATGAACCTTTACCCTTTGAACTGCAATTTGGAATTACAAAAAAGTTAAAACATGCACCGTTTCGTTTTTCCATATTGGCAAGACATCTTGAAACACCCAATTTAAGATATAAAACTGAGAAGGAGAAAGCTGATGAAGCGGATCCGAATGTTACTACTGATGAAAAAAGCAATTTGGCCAAGTTTGGAGATAATGTAATGAGACATTTGGTTTTTGGTCTTGAAATACTCCCAACAAAAAACTTTCATATCCGGCTGGGATACAATTATAAACTCCGACAGGAACTAAAAATCCCGGATAAAACAGGATTTGTAGGATTTTCCTGGGGATTTGGCCTGAAAATATACAAGTTTCATATAAGTTACGGACGTGCGGCATACCATTTGGCATCCGGAGCAAAAAGCAATCTTTTTACGGTAAATGTTAATCTTTCAGAATTCAGTAAGAAGTATTAGAAACATTACTCTTGTTGTTATCCCCTGTTTCCTTTTCTTTTTCAATATGTGTATTCTTTAGAAAGGTTAACTTTGGTCATTAGCATATTTCTTCATGACAGAATTGGTGAAAGAAATAATCATTGCCATTGATGGATACTCATCTTGTGGTAAAAGCAGTTATGCTAAACTTATTGCTAATGAACTGGGATATCTTTATATTGATAGCGGAGCAATGTATAGAGCAGTATCCCTTTTTGCATTACAAAATAAAATGATTGAAAATGGAGTTATTGACAAAATCAGTCTGATCAGGAATTTGACGAAGATAGAAATATCATTTCAAACAGATGGGAATGGCACTTACACTTTACTTAATGATGAGAATGTTGAAAAAAAGATACGTAATCTTGCTGTTTCTTCTGTTGTAAGTGAGATTAGTAAAATTTATGAAGTTCGTGAGCGGTTGGTGCAAATGCAGAGAGAAATGGGTAAAAATAAAGCGATTGTTATGGATGGAAGAGATATTGGCACAACAGTTTTTCCTGAAGCAGAATTGAAGATTTTTATGACAGCGGATCCAAAGATCAGAGCAAAGCGCCGGTTTGATGAACTGAAATCAAAAGGCATACCAGCCAGTTTACAGGAAATAGAATCAAACATTGAACATAGAGACGATAAAGATGTGAATCGGGAAATCAGTCCTTTACGTAAAGCAGAAGATGCATTGGTTCTTGATAACAGCTATATGACTTTCGGCGACCAAATGCTCTGGTTTACCCGGAAATTGGCTGAGAAGGGTTTATTGAAAAAAGACTAAATGGAAGTAATAGTAGATAAAGATTCAGGGTTTTGTTTTGGAGTAAAACGTGCCATCGAAATGGCTGAACAGGAAGTATCAAAGGAAGATAAATTGTTTTGTCTTGGAGATATTGTTCATAATACGGAGGAAGTAAAACGATTAAGTGAGAAAGGAATTGAATTCATCACTCATAAGATATTTTTAACTCTTAAGAACTGCAGGGTTTTAATTCGCGCTCATGGTGAACCACCGGAAACCTATAAATATGCCCTGCAGAATAATATTGAATTAATAGATGCCACATGTCCGGTGGTATTAAGATTGCAGGAAAAGATCAGAAATGCCCAAAAAATAAATCCGGATGCCCAGATTGTTATTTTTGGCAGAAAAGATCATCCTGAGATCATTGGATTATATGGTCAGGTTAAAAATGCTATTATAATACAATCGTTACATGATATTGATACAATAGACTTCTTGAAGCCAATATTTTTGTTTGCACAAACAACCAAAGACACAGATAAATACAATGAACTGAAAGATAAAATAGCACAGCATATTGTTATGGCGGGTGGATCTGCAGGCAATTTTATCGTATATGACTCGATTTGTGGACAGGTAACTAACCGGGCATCTAAAGTAAGTGAATTCAGCAAGAAAGTAGATACATTGATTTTTGTAGGAGGTAAAACCAGTGCAAATAGCCGGGTTTTATTTGACATATGCAAACACAACAACAAAAATTCCTATTTTGTAACATCTGTTGATGATGTTGAGAAATTGGATTTGAAATTAGTGAATAAGGTAGGAGTGTGTGGAGCAACTTCCACACCCTTATGGTTAATCGTTAGGGTTGGAGATTACCTGAAAAAGAAATTCAGCTGAAAAGGTGCTTATTTTCTTAAACAAATTCACTATCTTTTATAAAGAATTATGATATTGATAGGAAGAATATACTATTGCTCATAATCCAGTATTATAAATAAGGGCGATTTTACTAAATCAAATTCCTGTATGTTCTGATAATACGATGACATTATTAAGAAACATATTGTTTGTCAGATATTTTTTAATAAGAATATTAATAACTATTCTTTTTATCTTTTCTATTGTTCATATTCTTAACGCGCAGCCTCCGAATATTAAATTCCGGCATCTCAAGGTTAAGGATGGATTATCTCAAAGCTGGGTTACCTGTATTTACCAGGATAGCTATGGTTATATGTGGTTTGGTACAGGTGGGAATGGACTTAATAAATATAACGGCTATGAATTCATCGTATATAAAAACGATCCCAAAGATAAAAACAGTCTGACGAATAACCTGATCAATGCCATATATGAAGACTCTAAAAGAAATTTATGGGTTGCTACACAAATAGGTCTTAATATTTACGATAGGGAGAATGATTGTTTTAAGGGTTTTCCCGGCTTTCAATCTTCTTATATCACAGGTTTTTTTGAAATGGCAGATGAAATGCTTTTGGTGGCATCGATCAATAATATTTATGAAATCAATCTTAAGGACAATAGTATGGATCCATATTGTGATGTGTCTTCGGGTTGTCTTCAGGATATTTTTGTTGATGCGATCGTGAAAGACACATTTGGTAATTTGTGGTTGGGGAGTTCAAACGGACTCTATCTGATAGATGCGACGAACAGATCATTTACCGTTTTTCATCATGATGATAATGATCCTTCAAGTTTAAGTGATGATGTAATCATGAGTATCAGTGCAGATACGAAAGGAAGAATCTGGATTGGAACGGAAAATCATGGGATAAGCCTTATGAAATATAGAAACAACAATCCATTACAACCCTATTTTCAAAACTTCAGGTCTGATCCCTATGACGAAAATAGTATCAGTGATGGATCAATACGTGCCATATTAGATGATGGCAAAGGAAATTTATGGATAGGTACAGAAAATGGTGGTTTGGATATTTTGGATCTTGATATGCTTGAGAAAGGGAATTGTAGATTTGTGCACTTCCGGAATAATATAAATGATGAGACCAGTATATCGTACAACTCTATTTATTCTTTATTTCAGGATGATCAGGGGACTATATGGGTTGGAACTTATGGGAATGGGTTAAACTACTATAATGAGTTATTGTTTAAGTTTGATTTTTATGTGCATAAGAAAAGTAGTTCAAGTAATATCAGCAATAATATTGTAAATGTAATATATAGGGGGAATGAACATATATGGATAGGCACCGAAGGAGGATTAAATATTCTCAACAGAGATTCAAACACGTTTGAAAATCTTAAATATTACAATAATAACAGAATAAACATTGAATCGAATGCGGTATGGGCGTTGACGGAAGACAGGAATGGCAATTTGTGGATAGGCACATGGGCAGGAGGCTTAAGTGTATATTATAAAAAATCAGGAGAGTTTGTTCGTTTTATTCATGATGCTGACGATCCGGGTAGCATAAGCAGCAATAATGTATTTGGTATACTGGAAGATATTGAGGGGACTATTTGGGTAGCGACGATGAACGGAGGTCTGAATAAATATGACGGCAAATCAAATACATTCAGGGCTTACAGGGTTGATTTTGCAAAAGAAAGAACCATTTCCGGCGACTGGGTGAGAACATTGATAGAAAGCACCTATGGCGAGATTTGGGTATCTACTTCCAGTGGAGTTGATCTTTTTAATAAAGTAACAGAAGAATTTTTAAGTTTTACTCATGATCCGGACGATTCAACCACCATCAGTTATAACGGAGCAATTTCATTGTTCGAGGATAGTAAAAGGAACATTTGGCTGGGAACCGAAAGCGGATTGAACATGTTTATAAGAGAGGATAGCACATTCATTTATTATCATGAAAAAGACGGATTGCCGGATAATTCCATCAAAGGCATTTGCGAAGATGATCATGGAAATTTATGGTTGAGTACAAATAAGGGAATCTCAAAGTTTATTGACGGAATAAACCACCCAAAAAAACCAGTCTTTGAGAATTTTAGTATGAATGACGGATTGCAGGGAGATGAGTTTAACAGGCGTGCATGCTTTATGGATGAAGAAGGATTCCTTTATTTTGGCGGAACCAACGGATTGAATGTGTTCCATCCTGATAGTCTGAAAAAGAATTCATACATTCCACCACTTATCCTGACTGATTTCTTACTTTTCAATAAGCCTGTAAAGATAGATAGTGACGAATCTCCACTCACAAAGCATATCAGTATGACAGATGAGATTATCTTATCTCATAAACAGTCTGTTATCACGTTTCAATTTGCTGCATTGAGTTACTTATTTCCGGAGAATAATCAATACAAATATCTGATGGATGGTTTTGATGAACACTGGAATGATGTTGGGACAAAGCGGGAAGCAACCTATACAAATCTAGATCCGGGAAATTATGTTTTTCGGGTAATAGGCTCAAATAATGATGGGATTTGGAATTCGGAAGGAATTGCGTTAAAAATCACAATACGTCCTCCCTGGTACAAAACAATTGTGGCCATAATCATTGAAATACTTCTCATTATCAGTATTCTCCTGGCAATCTATTACTTTAGAGTAAATGAATTACAGAAACAGAAGATCAGGCTTGAAAAAGTAGTTGATGAAAGAACAACAGAAATTAAGAAAAAAAATGAAATACTTCATTTGCAAGCCAATGAATTGAATGAAACAAATATTATACTGGAAGAGAAACAGCAACAGATTGAAGAACAAAATGAAATGTTGCTTGACAAAACCAAAAAGCTAAATGAGATAAATAAACTATTGGAAAAGAGGCAAAAATTCATCAGGAATCAGGCAGAGAAGCTCATACAAACCAATGACAAATTGAAAACTCTAAATGCGACAAAGGATAAATTCTTTTCTATTATAGCACATGATTTGAAGAATCCGTTTAACTCAATACTCGGATTTTGCGAGATAATTCTTATGAAATATGATTCAATGAAAGAAGAAAAAAAGAAACAACTTATTCAGGTTGTTTACGATTCTGCGCAGAATGTTTTTGAATTGTTGGAAAATTTATTGCAATGGTCAAGATCTCAGACTGATACAATTTCATTTCAACCGGAAGAATTTATAGTGAATGATATTATACAATCGAATATAGTTTTAACCAGGAACCTGGTGGAAGAGAAAAATCTTAAGATTGAATACAATCTACAGAAGGAAATTAAGGTCTATGCTGATAAAAATATGATTAAAACGGTTGTCAGAAATTTAATCACCAATGCCATTAAATTCACTGAAGAAGGTGGAATTTTTATTGAAGTAGCAGAGAATAAATCACAAACTGAAATCTCAATTCGGGATACAGGCGTTGGAATTGATGCAGGCAAATTAAATTCATTGTTTGATATCGGAGGTATGCAATCAACTCAGGGTACAAGGGGTGAGTCAGGTACGGGTCTCGGACTGATCCTGTGCAAAGAGTTTATCCAAAAAAATAATGGAAACATATTTGTCAGAAGTGAGATCGGAAAAGGTTCGACCTTTGAATTCACTTTACCTGCTAAAAAACCTGACCATGAAGCCTGAGCATGATTTATTTTTTTAGTTCTTTAACTTAAGGAGTTACTGTATGATCCAAAGGCATATGCAATTGCTCATAAAGATTTCTTCTTCCGTTCTTATCATTGTTCAGAATGGTCTGAGCATATTCCGCTACCTGAACGGCATATTCGCGAGGTACTGCAACAACTCCGTCACCATCAGCTACGATAACATCACCAGGACGAATTAAAACACCACCGATGGATACAGGTTTATTCACCGATTCAATTTCATTCCTGCCAGGTCTGATACCTCTTCCCCTGTTCTTAAGATCGAGGTAAACGGGTATTTTTTGTTTTATGATTTCATCAGAATCCCTTATTCCTCCGTTGGAAACAATCCCTACTACACCTGCACTTACCCAGGCAAGTGAATTGTATGATCCGACTGAACCGCAATCTCCGTCTCCCTGTACATCAAGCACTACAACTGATCCTTCGGTTAAAAATTCGACAAAGGGTTCGTTGGAAATGGTATTGTACCATTGCCCTTCCCAACTTTTAAATTCTTCCTCACTCATAGGATTTTTAATCACTTTGTTGGTAGGTACATACCTTGCTGTAACAGCAATTCCTCTGAAAATATGAGAGAAATCATCAATATCTTTCCAGAGAGCTTCAATTTCCTGACTTAAAAGTCCAACATCGCGTAATCCAACCATATCCATACCGTCAGAGACATCAGCAACACGCAATTCTTTATATAGATCAAGAATACGTTCATTTGATATTGTATCTTTTGTCTGGCAAATTAAAAGGTTTTCCCAAAAGCATAAAAGGAGAATTAAAGCGATTAATTTTTTCATGACAGGATTATTTTAGTTTTCAAATAGATGAGACGGTTTATTGAATAATTCAATGGGAAGTTATAAAATAATCATTGTTATTTTTAAAAGGATCTCATTTTCATAATGGCAACCTGATATAAAATTTTGTTCCTTCTTTTTCACTGGATTGAAAACCTACATGTCCGTTCAGATAACTTTCACCCAGCAATTTCATACTGTATGTTCCTAATCCTCTGTTAATCCCTTTAGTAGAAAAGGAACGCTGGAAAATCTGCAACTGGTCTTTTTCGGGTATAAAGGCATTGTTGTGAACCCAAAAGATGATAACTTTCTTTTCTTTATTGCATCCGATTGTAACGATCCCTCCCACCGGGACAGCTTCAAGAGCATTTTTCAGCATATTGATCAGTATTCTTCTTAACATCTCTCCATCAGTATTGAAAAAGACAGAATCAGATTTTAAATCGACAGCAATAGTTTTGTCTTTTGTCACTTCATGATGCTTTAATTGAATCGCACTGGCATTAATCATATCTATCGAGTTGTTTGTTTCAATTTTTACCTGTAAATCACCGGATTCAGCTGCGGATAGATCTCTCTGGCTTCTGATTTCTTCGGTAAGATCCTTATTGATTATATCCAGAAATTCAATAAGCTCTTTAATCTTATCGATATCGTTTTCATTTTTCAGCAGATCAATAAATCCAAATAAGCTTCCTGTTTTATTCATAATATCATGAAAGAATATTTTTTCCAGGGCTTTATGTCTTTTTTCACTGCTGATATCAATAAGAGAGAACATGTAAAAGGTATCATCATTCCAATGAAACGGAGAGGTTGTTACTCTGAAATCGTATGCCTGAAACCCTTTTTTTTTTGATATTATCCGGCATTCCTTTACAATTGTCTGATTTGTTTTTTGAGATTCCAGAATACAATTGACTGCACCACATACCGAACAGTTAATGCTTGTTCCGCAACCACCAATTTCCCGGTTCGCATTGATGCAATGAAGAACTTCTCCCGGTCTCTGACCTAAAAGATTTTCAACTGCTTCCAGATCAAGTATTTCCAATAATTTTATATTGGCAAAAACCACCTGACGGCTCTTATTTAAGATAGCGCCTAAATAGGGTAAGGAATTTATTATTTTTTCAATGTACTCAACGTTTTTCAGAAATTAAAAATCTTCCTTAATCTTCTTAATTGGCTCTCTCTCAGCAGGTGCATATTTTGTTTTCATAGAAGGAAAATTGAGTATTTAAATTAGCGATTTTCTCTATGAATTAAAAATGCAGGTTGTATTGTCATATGGTATTTGATCTAATAAAAGCAACAAAATATTGATATACACGTATTTAGATCTATGTATTCATCAAACCGATCAACCTTATGAAAAAAAGACATTTTTATCTCGGTGGTTTATTTCTCTTTTTGTTCCTGATTTCATGTGAGAAAGATGATGATTCAACCACACTGCCACCGGCAAGTTATATAGCTGATCACACAAGTGCCACAGAAAGTATATTCAGGAACATTCCAACGGAATATATAGATTTGGCAAGAAACAATTTGCATGTAGCCTACCAGCATACATCGCATGGGACACATGTATCGTATGGATTGTATGGATTACAGGATTTTCAGGAGGGTGATGATGTATTGTTTGGGATTACCAACAACAATCCAACAGACAACAAACTGGATTTCAGAGATTATGCAATTGAATCTTATGCGGCGCCGGGAGAAGATGCTGCAGACTTAAGCAGGAATGAGACAGCTTTTATACAGGCAACCAGGAATTATCTCGACGATCCCGACAACGCGGAAATCAATGTTGTGATGTGGTCGTGGTGTAATATTGCAGGTCATGATGTGGAAGGAAATTATCTGCCCGGTATGCAGACACTGATCAATGAATATGGTATGGGAGGAAGTAAAATAGGAACGGGCACAGGACAACGTGCAAATGCCGTTACTTTTATTTTTATGACCGGTCATGCCAATGCAAACAGCAACCTGGGCGATGGTAATCCGAAAAGTCAAGCCGAAAAGATCATAAATTTCTGTAAATCAGAAGGGTATTACTGTCTGGACTATTATGGGATCGATACCCATGATATGAATGACCACTATTGGGAAGATGCCGGTGATGATGGAAATTCAGAAGAATATGGTGGCAATTTTTATTCTGACTGGCAGATTGCACACAACGAAAGTATAGACTATTATTATAATAAAAACTATCCCGGAGGAGATGTGACTTATGGGGCGCACAATTCACAGCATATTACAGCCAACAGAAAAGCATATGCCATGTGGTATATTATGGCAAGAATTGCCGGTTGGGATGGTGAATAGGAAAATTCTCTGAAAATTTTGGCCTGGTTACTGTTAACCAGGCTTTTTTTTGGTATATAACAAGATCGAATTTTGAGCCACCTATGGGATTTGAACCCATGACCTGTTGTTTACGAAACAACCGCTCTGACCAACTGAGCTAAGGTGGCTTAAAATGTATTTAACCTGATACAAACTTATCATATTCTTCGATGTGATAGACATAGAATAAAATAAAATGGATAGATAACTTACAGATGATCTAATAATATTTATTTTTGTGGCCTTGAGCTTTTTTTAAGAATATAGGTCTTAAGCAAAGCTTTGGCGGATGAAACGGGGCATAGCGCAGTCAGGCCCCGAATTTTCCAAAGCTTTGCTTTGTTGAAAATTCGAGGATCCTCGAAAAATTACGAAAATTAGAAATTTTCTATTTTTCGGGACTAGCGCGCTACGTTCGGGATCCCGCCTGAGGCGGGAGGAGTTCGAACCGAGGAGGCGAAGCCGACGAGCTCACGAATGACCGCAGGGAATGAGTAATCTCCCCAATAGGGATCCAGATTAAGTAGCCAGATTATAAATTCATGGGGAAAGTGTTATAAAATGCTCTGCATACTATTTTTTTGATAAAAGTATAGTGCTATTTTTAAGGTTCTTTCTTAATGGAAAATAAAATACCTATCGGGGCATAGCGCAGTCAGGCTAGCGCGCTACGTTCGGGACGTAGAGGTCGGGAGTTCGAATCTCCCTGCCCCGACAAAATAAAAAAGACCATCTGAAAGGAGGTCTTTTTTATTTTAGTCTGTGGTGTCAGGAGATGAGAGGTGAGTTCGAACCGAGGAGGAGGAACGACGACGAGCTCATGACG